>Ga0272442_10000417_pt1 | contig 69368 bp, 45 predicted proteins | sample SSMForm2O_FD_200262 | JGI IMG/M metagenome (GOLD analysis project Ga0272442, IMG submission 200262) | Marine sediment archaeal communities from Little Sippewissett salt marsh, Falmouth, MA, United States - SSM-Form-2O | ecosystem: Environmental > Aquatic > Marine > Wetlands > Sediment ...
TATCTCCGCAAGCTTCCTGGCAACCGCCACTCGCGCTATCTTCGAGGAAGAACGCTTCCTTACACGATTGTAAAAATTCCCAAGCTTCGCATCCTTATACGGGTTTTTATGACGCAACTCCTTATTACATAAAGACTTAGGCACATCAGGCAGATATTTTATGAAATTTTTTCATTTTTTCGCAAACATTTCCTTGACTCGTGTGTATAATATAGTATAATAGGTGTTAATGTAGAGCGATCCGGTTGAGGAGTTGCAGTTCGAGAAGCCCGGTGCACCGCCGGGCAGGCGCAGTAAGCGCATGCAAATCCCACGTCAATGAATCCCACATTACAGCCTTAGAGAAGGTGTTTTCACCGCAGAGGTACGGATGAGTTATTGTTGAGAACGCAGAGCACGCGCTTTTTCGGAGAAAAACGCGTATTTGCGAGTCACTTGCACGCGAAGCGTGAAGTGATGGCAAAGATGACTACCTTGATAAAAGGAAAGAAGATTGGAACCGAAGGTGACCACGGAAAACAAGGGTTAAAGCAAGTGAATAGAGTAAAGACAGAAAAGTTAATATTCGGTTTGGGATATATTGGACAAAACCCCCACAAAAATTTAAGTCGAGACCTTTACGAATCTGTAAAAACTCGTCGTAAGTCGTTGGTATGTAAGGAGTTAGTTTTACAGACGGGTGATGCGACACTAAACAGGATAAATTGGATATTGTTGCCTTTCGTTTCGTCTGCTTGCTTGTCTTCGACAAGTCACAACGCGCAGAACGAAACCCCGGCATCTCGCCGAATTAGTAACAATTCGACGAGGGGGTATAATCTGGATCTGGGAATTGACTACGACAAGCTGGGCAGCTTGAAGATGGGCAAGTTCATCCACCGGAGCGGCGGAGGGAGGTTGACCGCGGGGGCGGGTTGGCAATATAATAGTTCCGGACGCGCGGGCGATTCGCATCGTAATTATTGCGGAAAGGCGGATATGCCCGTGGGCGCGTTGGCGATAAAGGGAAATTTCAAGCTAAACCTCTTGCGGAGGTTCTGGTTGGCTCAGGATGACGCAACGCTTGCCCGGCTGGTTCTGCGCGGCGACTTGCGTGCGGAAGAAGAACTTGTCTCGCGCCATTACCGCGCCGTATACCAGGTCGCCGCAGGCATACTCGGCGACCACCACGGGGCACTGGACGTTGCGCAGGGGCTTTTCGCGCGTTTCCGGCGCATCCTGCACAATTACGACGGGCGCTCCGCGCTCGGCACCTATCTTTACCGGGCGGCGGTAAACGCTGCGCTCGACGAGCTGCGAAGGCGCAAAAGGCGAGGCGAAACGGCTCAAGTCGAAGATGTTAATCCTGCCGATAAAGACGGCGAAAAAACATCGGTTGAAACGGCCGAGGTTGTCAAGTTGGCTCTCAAGGAGCTTCCGGAACGGCAGCGGGCGGCGGTGGTTTTAAGGGACATTCAGGGCATCGAGACCGGGGAGGCCGCTAAAGCGCTGGGGATTACGCCTTCGGGTTTCAGGACGCTGCTTGCGGAAGGGCGGCTCAGGCTCAAAGAGGTGATTGAAAAAAGGTATCCCGAATTTCTCGACTGGAGCGATTAGTGGCTGAATGCGCGGACAGGATTATGGATATCGCCCTCTATGCGGGCGGCGAACTCGAAGACGAAGCCGCAGTCGAGCTTGAACGGCACCTTGATGTCTGCCCATCGTGCCGCGCGGAAGTTGAAGCCATGCGCAAATCAATTGAACTGACAGGCAAGGCCGGGATGAAAGCGCCGCCCCTGGACGAGTTCATGGATGGTGTCAGGCGGATGCGCATGCAGAGGGCTGCGCGGGTCAAACGAATTTTGTTTGGGGGCGCGGCCGCCGTTTTGCTTGTGGCGATAGTTGCCGCCTTGGTTCTGCCGGTTTTCCTGCGGACCGAGCCTGTTGAGAGAAGACTTGCGGAATCATCTCCGGTCGAGGTCGAAAGGGTGGGCTATGACGAAGCGGTCGTGAGAATTGTTTCGATAAAGGACAAGCCGATGACGGTCGTCTGGATTGTGTCGGAAGAAGTGGCATCTGAAAGCGAGAGGCGGGGAGGGAACTAAGGAATCTGATGCGCCTGCCGGGGCGAGAGAAAGCTCGTTATTTTTTCGGGAGGTGTATCGTGATACGTGCGTTTGTTATGGTTTCGGCGGTTCTTGTCCTGTCCGCGGCGTTTGCGGAGCCTGCGAAAGACTCTTCTGGTGAAGCGTCAATCACGGTTTTGAGGATAGAATACCGTAACGCAAGGATAAGGGGCGAGCGGGAAAATGCGGTTAAGATACTTCGAAAAATCCTCTTTATTGTGCCGAAAGATTGCGACTGGCGACTGGTTCTTGCCGAGGAGTTGCTGCAACTGCGCAGGACGCGAGAGTCGAGGGAGGAATTTTTCAAAATACTCGAAATCGAGCCGGAATTTCAAGAGGCGGCCGTGGGCATAGCAAGGACTTTTGCAAGCGAGGGAAACGACACGGGTGCTAAAATACACATGCTGAAAGCCGCGAGAAACGGTTACCGGGCAGCTTTGATGATGAGGAAGGCCAAGCTGGCCGGGTATTTCAACGAGTACAGTTTTGTGATAGAGCTTGTTGACGCGGACAGGCCGGAGGTGGGAAAAATCGAAGACCCCTTCCATAATCCGCTTCGGAAAAAAGGGATTGACGTTATAGATGAGAAAAAACCTACGGACGAGATTTCGCGTCAAATGCAGAAACGCCTGGTGCGTGACTCCGAGCTGAATCTTACTGCGGCAGTCGAGTTTATCAAGGCAGGCAAACCGGATGAGTCGCTCGCGTATTACAGGAAAATTGAAGTTACGTGGTCCATGAGGGAAAAGTTTACTGACAGGGAATTGCGCAAAGAACTTGAAAGAACATTCTGTATGGCGCAGGAGACGCTTTACCCGAAAATAGAGAGCCTTATTCGGGAGCAGACGCTCGGGAAAGCGGAGAGCTTGCTTGAAAAATTGGTTATGTCGGTAGGCAGGCGGGACAGGGCGGAGGCGGACAGGCTGAACTCGGAGCTTGTTTCGCTTGCCGGAGAGACTGCAAAAGGCAGAGACGGAAAGCTGAAAGCTGCCATGATGGAAATCGACGTGAAACGCGCGAAGGAGTTCAGGACAATCGATGTGCTCAGCAGGTTCGAGAGGGAAGTAAGACCGATTTTGCATCTATGCGGCACGATTACAGGCAGAGACAATACGACCGGAGATCGGGCGTTCTTCGAGGTGGGCGGGCGAGAAGGCCTGCGGCGCCTGATACTCGGCGAGAGCGATGAGGTCGGGCTGATAAAGAACCTGAGAGTTTTAAGAATCGGCGAAGATGCGGTGGATGTGCGTTTTGAAGATGTGATTATTACGCTCCGGCTCGGCAGGAAAGCGGCGCCGTAAAAGTGGGATTTCCTCCGTCCCGGCTGCGGAATGTGTGTTGCAATAATGGCGGCAGATAAGTTATATTGAAGGCTGTCGAAGACGAAATGCAAGGATGGAGGAAGACTATGCGAACCGTTTTCATAGCAGCGGCTATATTGCTTATCGCCGGCGCACTTTTCGCGCAGGAGGTTGTTTTCAAGAACTACAACCTCAAGCACTTAAAACTGTCAGACCCGGCGGTGCGAAATATGGTCGAGTCGGAGATAAGAAAAGCTCTCAGCCCGAACGGGGAGATAATCCTCGACGAGCGCACCAACTCGATTATCGTCAGGGACAACGAGGACATCCAGAACAAGGTAACGAGGATTCTCGCGAAGCTCGACGTCGGCAAACCGGAGGATGATACAAGCACGACAATCACGGTGCGCGTTTCAAACGTCAAGGCATCGGACGCACGCGAGGCGCTGGAAGAGGAAATTGCAAAGGACAATGAGCTCAAGGGACTCAAGATAAGCCATTCGGACGATACCTGCGCGGTCGTGCTTTCGGGGACTTCCGGGCAGCTCGACAAGGCGAAGGCGATAATCGACGCGATGGAGGAAAAGTTTCGTTCGGCGGTCGAAACGAAAGTTTACAAGGTTCGCAATCGAAGCGCCGCGAGCCTGGCGCGGATTGTGGAGCTGCACCTGCCTGGCGCTCCGGGAACGGGCGTCGCGGTGGACGAGGTCACGAATTCGCTTATCGTGAGAGAGACCAAGCAGAATCTTGCAAAGGTAGCCGGGGTCGTCGAAAAGTTCGATACGGAGCTTGCGACTCTGCTGTTGCAGTTCAGGATAATTTATGCCTCGCATGACGGCGAAAAGGTCGACGACAGTATAAAAGACGTCGCCGATGAGCTTAAGAAACTTTTCGATTATACGAGATACGAGGCGCACGAGGGGCCGCTTGTCAAGGTTCAGCAGGGCCATAGCGCTTCCGTCGAGGACACGGGCAGCGGGATGAACGTGGAGGTCAGGCGCTGCGATTACGACGCCGAAAGCGGCAAGATAAGGATAGAAGGGCTCAAGGCTTCAAGAAAGGTGGAAAAGGAAGGCGAGAAACCGTCCTTTCTCAATATCAGCACGACAATCAAGGTGGATGTCGGCCATACGGTGGTTCTCGGCGGGGCGTCGAGCAAAAACGCGAAGGATGCCCTGATTGTCGTCGTCAAGGCTTCCGTGCAGAAGTAGGGTTCATCGCAGGCGAAGAAAGCGGTGAGTCTGCGGGATTATCCTGACATCCTCGAGCAGCCCGGCCGCAAGGTCGTAGAAAGAAAACATCAGCACTGCCATCGGATAACGTTCCACCGGACCCCCCGGAGTTGCCGGCTGGAGAATAAACGGGATTGAGGGGTTTGCATTTGCGACGATTTTCACGGCCCGTTCGATTTCATCGCGCGGTGTTTCCGGGGTAAAAACCACCTTCACGCAGCATTCCCTGGAACTTGCGATTGAGAGAAATTCCTCGTTCTTCTGGTATTGCGGCTGCTCGCCGGTCGCCGAAGGAATTTTTATATCCATGGAAATGTATTTGAAGCTGTCAATCGTATCGCGAAGGATTTCAGGGAGAGTTCCGTTTGTTTCGAGGTGGAGCGGGAGCCCGGAGCCGGAGGTTTCAGAGGCGAAACGGTTGATGAAATCCGCTCCGAGAAGAAGCGGTTCGCCGCCGGTCAGAGAGGCGGAATGGTAGCTTCTTCCATCGCACAGCAGAGATTTGACTCCTCCGGCGGCCTCTTCAGGGGTAATCGAGCCTTCGATGTATTCGTATGCGCCAGTGCCGGGCGGCGTTTCTATTCGCATGCGGGAGACGATATTGGTCCTCGTATCGCAATACGCGCATTTGAGGTTGCATCCCACGGAGCGCACGAAAATCTGCTTGCGCCCCATCCAGAGTCCTTCACCCTGAATGCTTGCGAAGATTTCCGCTATTTTCGATTTTTTCTTCATGATACGAAATGCTATTTCGCCGGGCGGCAAATATCAACAAATAAAAACCGCTCCGGGCGATTATTGCCCGAAGCGGTTTGAAGTCAGCAAATAAAATTAACGTGGCGGCGCCTGGTCGCCGAGGTCGCAGTCCGTGAAAGTATTGGAATGGCCCGGGTCGGTGAAGTCGGGCTGCCCGCCGACGGAGGCCCAGCCCCTTGTGATGCCGTAACCGAGGCTGTGCTGTATTAATGAATGGGTAATTGTAACGTCATCGTATGCGTCGTCGATGATGATTATATTGCCATCGTCGTCGGTACCGCCGCTATAGCCTGATATGCCGGAATTATATCCGCCGTATTCCACGGTGCAGTATGATAGCGTGCTTGTTGTGGTCTGGTCATAGAGGATTAGCGCCATCCAGTAGCCTTTGGAGGCGCTTTTTCCCGTGAATGTAATTCTCTGGGCGACGTTGCCGACTGCATTGAGCGCGCCGACGTCGCCGTAACCGACATACATACCGTAGCCGCTATTGAACATTAACGTAGTGCCGGGTGTGAGGGTCAGCGTGGGGCTGGTTGCTCCTTCGACGTAAAGGTTGCTTGATACCTCGTAGGGAACGCCGGGATAAATCCACGTCGCGTTCTGATGGACAGTTTCGAGCGGGGAATATTCGGTGTCAATAAGAATCCTGTCGACCGTATTGCCCGTGTAGCTGCCAGCCTCCAGCGTGTACGCGTGCCGGGCAGATATCTCGACGGGATAGAGGTCGCAGGTGTTGACCGCATTCCCGGTGGAACCGCTCTGGAAGGAGCCGCCGTAACCGCAGACAATGCCGGAAGCGAGGCTGTTGGTGACAATGCAGTTGGATATTTTTACGGATGTGCCCGCCGTGCCGTCGCCGACTACCATTATGGCGCCGTCGTTTACACCCCAGCTCTCATCGTAGCCGGCATATTCGACCGTGCAGTAATCCATTACGCTTGTGGAGAGCGCCTGGTCGTAGAAAACCACCCCGACCCAGTAGCCTTTTGTTGCGTTCTTCCCGGTAAACGTGATTCTCTGCAAGGCCGTACCGACCGCATTGAGCCCGCCGATGTCGTTGTAGCCCATAATAATTCCGTAGCCGTTGTTGAAAACGAACGTCGAGCCGGGGCTGAGCGTAAGAGTGGGACTGCCGGTTCCCTCGACGTAAAGGTTGCTGGAAACTTCGAACGGGATTCCCGGATTAATCCACGTCGCGTTCTGGTGGACCGTATCGAGTGTGGCGTACTCGGTATCTATCCATATCCTGTCTATGGTGTTACCCGAATAGGTGCCTGTCTCGAGTGTGTCAGCCTGCCTGGCGTCGATTCTTACGGGGTATAAATCGCAAGTGTTTACTACGTTGGCGGATGAGCCGGCCTGGAAGCTGCCGCCGTAGCCGCAGACTATGCCGGAAGCTGCGCTGTTCGAGACGGTGGTGTTTGATATCTGCACCGATGTGCCATCTGTCCCGTTTCCCGCAACCATGATTGCGCCGTCGTATACGCCCCAGCTGTCATCGTAGCCTGCATAGTTAACGTTGCAATAATCCATAATGCTGGAGGTCAGCGCCTGGTCGTAAAAAACGATGCCGACCCAGAAACCTTTACTGGGAGCGGCGGAGTTGGCGGTGAAAGTGATTTTTTGAAACGCATTTCCCTGAGCATCCAATCCGCCGATATCATTGTAGCCGATAACCAGGGCACAACCGGACTCGAATTTTACCGTCGTACCGGCCTCAATTGTCAGGACGGGAGAGGCTGCTCCTTCGACATACACGGTGCCTGTAACTATATGAGTGTGTCCTGCATCCCATGTTTCGTTTGCGCTTATCGTGCCGCTGTGCGTCAATTCGGGTAGCGGTATAATAACAACGTCACTTCCCCCATCTCCGCAGCTCAGGGCGTAAAGGACAATCATGCAAACCAAAGCGGGCAATAAGCGAATTCTCATTTCCATCCCTCCACGAAACAAACAAAACCGAACGAAGGGAACAATTATAAACACTCCCCTCGAACCATCCAAATTAAAAATAGAAGGGGAATGTTCGCAGTGTCCAGCCGCAGTTCGAGCAATATTGTGCAATCCGGAGCCGTTCGGCGGCAGAATCAAGCATTCAAGGGTATTTTGGTGCGGGAGCGGCAGAAATCATATTTCTCGCGTGGAATTTAAAGTGGCTTGCTCTGTAAATCGTGTGAGTACTGGGGCTGCATCCAGATGCTGTTGTGCAAGCCTTTTGTTATAAGGGTTGTATGGCGAGCCATGCCTCTGCAGGTTTTTATCGAAACGGTGAACCGGCAATTTTCACAAAAAATTCTTTCGCCGTAAGGCATTGTTTGACAACGATGTAGCTTATGTAGCGCTTGTGTTCTGCCGGATTTTACCGGAATATGTTTTGACACGGCGGGCATGGCTCAATATGATGAGGCCTTCGTTTTACTGGTAAACAGAACTCACCTTGAAAGCACCGTTTTTGTTCCTTGGGTGGGGTCTGTCTGCATATAGCGGAAGGACAAGCAATTGTCTACGGAACTTTCACTTGAAAGCACATGGTCGAGCATACGCGAGAAGATTTACAACAATGTCGGGAAAGAAAGATACAATCTATGGGTGCGCAATACAAAACTTATTGAACTTGACGGAAACGTCGCCCGGATAGGCGTATCCAACCTGTTTGTCTGCACGTGGCTCGAAGAGAGGCTTCTTTCGGAATTTTCCACCGCCGTATCGGAAGTCCTCGGAAGAAAGATGTCGGTTCAGTTTGTGGTTGACGGCGACCTTTACAGGCAGATGCGGCATCGCACGGTTCGCCAGGTGCAGGAATTCGAGCGCCGGGTTTCAGCGACGGCGCGGACGGGGCTGAACGACAAGTACGAGCTGGACCGCCTGGCGGTAGGCAAATGCAACAAGATAGCCTATCTGTCCTCGAAGAAGTTTATCGAATCGCCCGGCGAGTTGAACAACATCCTTTTCATTTACGGTCCGGACGGCGGCGGCAAGACCCATCTTCTTCAGGGGATGGCGCTTTACATATCGCAAAAAGAGCCTGAAACGAGAGTGGTTTACACATCGGGCAACAAGTTCGCAAACCTCTTCGTCTGGGCCTTGAAGAACAAAAAGCTTGCTGATTTCCGAAGCACGTTTCGCGAGGCGGAATGGCTTATAATAGATGACATCGACAGCCTGCAATCCAAGAAATCAACGCAGGAAGAATTTCTTCACGGGATGGACCACGTCGTGAACTCGGGACACCGGGTCGTGGCGGTGGCGAACGCGCATCCGAACGAGCTTAAAATCAGCAGGAAGCTGTCGGGCAGGCTTCTTTCCGGGATGGTAGCATCCGTGGAACTGCCTGACGTCAATACGCGGATTGATATCCTGCGCAAATTGAGCTGCGACCTTTCCGAAGCGACTCGGAAGGTCTTCAGCGAGAGGGTGTTCAGATATCTCGCGGAAAGATTTTCCGGAAATACGCGCGACCTGATGGGAGCATTCATCAAGCTCGGCGCCTATGTCTCGCTTCTGCCCGGAAACGAAAAAGGCACGAGACTGACAATCCGCGGAGTCGAGCGGGCGCTCAGCGACCTGCAGGACGACAGGCTTACCGGGATAACGCTCGGGGACATCTGCAGGCAGACGGCCGAATTCTTCGGGTTGAGCGAATCGGGCATACTTTCCAAGTCGAGAAGAAAATCCGTATCATTGCCGCGGCAGATTTGCATGTTTCTCGCCAAGCGCCTTACAGACCAGACGCTCAGCACTATAGGCGAATATTACGGTGGCAGGAGCCACTCCGCCGTCTCTTCGGCCGAGAAACGGATTTCTAAACTTACTGCGGCCGACAAGGCGATTGGCGACAGCGTCGCAAGGATAGAGGCCGCCCTAAGGACGAGGCGGAGTTAAGGCTGCACGGCCGGGATGTATCTTGACGGCACCTGTGACAATTCGATGACATCTCTTTCATAGTCTTTCTCGGAACAAGTGATTAGCGGTAAGCAAGAGGAGTCCATTGTACGGTTTGTCAAATACGGCTGAATCCCGCCGCCCCGTTGTCTTAATAGTTCTCGTTATGCTTGCGGCGGTCTTTTTTTTCTTTTCTCCTATTTCCGTTGCGAACGGCCAGGATACCGGCGGTGATGAAAAGAAAGGCCCCGTAGAAGTACCGAAAAGCCCCGAAGAAGAAGCGCTTCAGAAGCAGGCGGAAGAAGACAAGCAGGACGCGGACTGTTACGATAAAGTCGTTCTCAAAGACGGAGCCGAGATTAAAGGCAGGATTGTCGACCCCGGAGGCCCGACGATAAGGGTCGAGCAGAAGCTCGGGGCCATATCGATTCTCAAAAGCCAGATAAAGGAACTCAAGCTCAACGAGAAAAGGATGTCGGATTCCGCAGATGAAGATGTGATACACCTGAAGACCGGAGAAGAGCTAAGGGGCAAAGTGACGTCGAGCGAGGATGGCAAAGAGCTTGTGATTGAGGTGACGAAGGAGGGACAGGAACACAAGGTCAAGCTGCCGAGGGGAGATGTCCTGAAAATAGAATGGGCGAAGGATAAGAAAGAAAGGCTTGAGAAACAGATTGAAAGCATCGAAGACCCGTTCACTTCCGTCGTCAACGAGATGATAGATGTTCTTTCTTCCGAAGACCCGGCCGCCAGAAGAGATGCAGGTGAAAAGCTCAAGGGACTCGGCATATTCGCCCTCGATTATATGAAGGAAAGGCTTCCGAGCCTTGACGAGCCGGGAGCTTCGCGAATAAGGGAAATCCTGAGAATAGCCGAGATAAAAAGCTTCGTTTCCCCGGAAACGGCCAAAGCGCTAAAAAAGAACGTTTACGAGGAACTTGTCAGCAGTGGAACCGAAGAGAAACAAATCCTCCTTCGGCAGATAATACTTCTTGAAGACGACGGAGCATCGCAGCTTCTCATGCATATTGCGAAGCAAAAGGAAGAGGAAGTCGAAGTGCGCAACTTCTGCCTTCACTCCCTGGCTTCGGCCGACCGGAACTACGAGCTTCTGAAGCTTATGTCTGAAGCGGAGAAGAACGACGGCTGGCTGAGACTGGCCAGCGCCCTGCACTTGGCCGATAACGGCATTTACGCGGGCGCGCCGCACCTGATTTCCGCCTTGAGAATGCGCGATCCCGGCATGAGATGGGTAGCGGTCGAAAAGCTCAGGAAGGCAAGCGGCAGGAATTTCGGGTTCGATCCGAAAGGCACGGAAGCCGAGAGAGAGCAGGCCGTCAAGAAATGGGAAACGTGGTGGGAAGAAAATAGCGCCGAAGTGCTCCGACATTCGGCCAAGCAGATGAGTTCGAAACCCATAAGCGATGATGACAAGGGCTTCAGCGAGCTTTATCAGAAGAGGGGCCACAACTCGTGGGACAAGGGCAAGCGCGAAGAGGCGAGGGAGAATTTCCGCAAAGCGCTTGAACTCGACCCGTCGAACCTCTCCGCCCGGCTGGCGCTCGCGATTCTGCTTTACAGCGAGTTCAAGGAAAACAAGGAGGCAAGAAGGGAAATCCGGCTGGTTCTAAAGCGATACGGAAAAGAAGCGAGCCCGGTCATTCAGAAACTGGGCTACTACCATACCGCGCTTCTGGATCTTTCGGACGGGGACTGGGCATCGGCTCTGCATAACCTTCAGGTTGCAATTGGGCTTGACGGCAACTTTACGGACGGATATATTGCACTTGGCAGGACCTACTATCTGCAGGCGGTCAACGACAAGACGATTTCGAGGGAAACGATAATGCGCCTGCCGGAAACCGAGCGCCAGGAAATCAAGCGCCGGCGCAAGGATGTAATCGAGCGTTCGGTGCGTGCGCTGGAAATAGGCCTGAGCCATATAGATGACGATATCAGAGACTATACGAACATGGATTTTCGGAAGAAAAGGCGCGAGGTGGAGCGCGAACTCGGCGAACGCCCCGGCGCCAGGCCGGGTGGCTCTTCCAAGGGGGATTCGGAAATAGCTTTTAAGGAAGCTCTTCTGGATAAAAAGGCGAAAACGTGCGCCTCACTGGCCGAATCTTACGCCATGCAACTCGAGTGGCGCAAGGCGGCAAGATGCCTGAGCGATGCGGCACAACTCGCTCCGGACGAACCGCAGTACTTCTGCAAGCTGGGCAACGCACTTGCGGCTGCCGGTAAGCGGGAAGAAGCGCGAGAGGCGTTCAAGAGATGCCTCAAACTCGACCCTAAGAACAAAACGGCAAAAGAAGGACTTGAAGACCTGAAATAACGGGAGCTTGTTCGTGTCTGACGGCAAAGACATAAGAAAAGTAGCTTATTCCGATCTTCATTCTACTATTGAGCGCTACCAAAAAGATGATGTAACTATTCTGACAATTTCAGGCAAATACTCGGCAAAACTAAAGACGAACGCCACAAGCATGGTCAAGGCGCTCAGGGGCGATGTTGCACTTGTTATAAGAGATATCAGCCCCGTTGACATGTCTCTTGCAAGCTTCCTTCGGGCGCTTCAGCAGCAGGTGCAGGGCAGGGGAAATTCCTTCATTATGCTGAAGCCGCCGGCAAGAATCGTGGATATGCTGAGCATGTGCTACGGTCCCGATGAGTTTGTGATAGTTCAGGACGAGACCCAGATAATGCGGTCGTCAGCCCAGAAACATCAGCATACAGGTCCGGGCAAGCACAACATGCCGGCAAACGATACCATGAGAAAGGTAGTAAGTCTCAGGCGCGAAGTGATAAAGACCGAGGAGCGCGAAAAGAGTCTGGAGATAGCCAGGACGAGACTTATCAAGATGCTGCCTCAGGTGCCTCCCAAGATACCGCATATCCAGATTGGATTCTTGTACAAACCGTCTGACAAGGTGGGCGGAGATGTTTTCGACGTAATCGACTTGCAGCAAGGCAGGCACGGCCTTTTCCTCGGCGATGTGTCTGGTCATGGAATCGAGGCGGCCGTCGTCGTTGGCATGGCCAAGAAGGTGTTTGACATTTACTCTAAGATACTTATCACCCCGAGGCGCGTACTCGCCCAGTCGAACAAGGAGATATATCCCGAACTCGACTCAAACACTTTTATTACAGCGATTTACGGAGTAATCGAAGAAGCGACGATGACATTCACCTACGCAAGAGCGGGACATCCGCATCCTATTGTATACAACGAGATTACGAAGGAGAAACCTGAAGTTCTGACTTCGAAGGGCATGTCACTCGGACTGGATTCCGGCATGCTTTTCGACAAGATGATTCAGGAAGAAACAATACAGTTCAGAAGGGGCGACATAGTCCTGCTTTATACCGACGGCGTTACGGAGGCTGCCAACCATCAGGGGGTAGAATTCGGCGTGCCGCGGCTTCTCGATGCAATTGTCAATTCGCCGAGCAAGGAACCGTCGAAACTGGTTGCTTACATATATGAAACAGCAATGAATTTTGCACAATCAATGGAACAACAGGACGATATTACTCTGATATGCATAAAGGCCGCTTAGCTGATAGAATGCTTTTTTACGACAACAGAGATGGCCTGAGAATAACGGTCAAAATGAGGCCTGTTTGTGGTTTGTTAGACGCAACTTGTTTTATAACAAGAAGTTACGTCAAATTGTCGGCGCTTATATCACCTTGCATGAATTCCTCGGGATGTACTTCCGTTAAGAGAAGCAACTTTCGTTGATGATTAAGCCTTTACACAAAAAGGGGGGTGTTTCTGCAACTGCTTATATATCAAGAGGTTACGTCGAGCCCTGGTTTGGCGATTTTTGGCACAGGAGTTGCTTTGTAAAGTCTGTGTCATATTTTAAAAAAATGATATTGACCCGGGAGGAGCGCTCATGAAATTGGTTTCAGGCGTTTTAATTACGGTCCTGATACTCCTTAGCGGAACTTACGCTCTGGCTGGTTCGCAGGAAGATTTGAATTTCGCCAGGGGCCTGTTTGCCAGGCAATGGTTTGACTGGGCGGAAGAAGTTGCCAAGGACCTGATTGACAGCTCTCGCACTTCCAGCGATGTGCGGGGTTGGGCTGCCGAGCTTCAGATAGCGATTTTGACAACGAAGGCAAAAAAGACTGGAGACGATTCGTTCAGGCAGCAGGCGGAAGCTTTGACAGTCAAGTATCAGAGGCAATTCCCGGACCACCCGGCCTGGGGTGCGGCTGCCGTATTTGCGCTGCTTCAGCGGAAACTGGAAAGTGCGCAGGATTTTGCGAAGCAAGCGGAAATCGAGCCCAACGAGAAGAAGAAGGCGGAGCTTACCGCAAGTGCCGTCAAGGTTTTCGAGGAAGTCGCGTCCAGGTGGGAGGATTTGATAAAAAAATTCCGACAGGAAGTGGCTGCATATCCTCCCAAATACATGTGGGGCCAGTGGGCTCAGGGGGCGAGTCGGCAGGATCAGCAGAGTTTGCTGGACAAGGTCTGGAAGCGGAATCTCGCCGAATACCTCTATGCAACGAGTTTCATCTATTACGCCAAGGTCGTTCCGAAAGACAAGAAGAACGAGGTAATAGAGCGCGGATTGAAGAAATTCGCAAGGTTCATAGACGGGGATGTCGAGTTTGAAGGAGACATGGACCCCGCCCCTCAGGGGATAGAAAAGCCAATCGACCCGGAGCCGCGCGACACCTTCAGGATGCTGATTTATCTTTCCGAAATCGCCATCGGACAGTGTTTCGTCGAGGTAGGCAATATAGATGAAGCAATAGGCCACTTCGATTACATGATACAGGCGGAACTTCCCGAGGGGAGCGAGACTTCGGAGACGGATATCAGGAGAATCGTGGATATTCGCCTTCAGGCATACTATCTGGAAGCCTATGCTTTCAACCTGGCGAAGAAACACGATGAAGCGGTTAGAATTCTTACAGACCGCGAAATCGGCATGTTCTACCAGTCCGGAAAGCCGATTTCACCTCATATTCCTGCCATGCTTGAGTACTGGGAAAAGCAGAACAGGCCGGAAGTTGCCAGAATGCCTAACGCTCGCGAGAACGTTTACGGCAAACTGGCCGCATTTCAGCTTGCGAAAGCACTTACCGCACTCGGACGTTATTCCGAAGGCATTGAAGAAGCTTACAAGATTTTCGCTATAGAGCAGGGCTCCCGTAAGGGCGGGCAAGTCAGTCCGTTCGAGGTGGAAGCGGCCAAGACGATGGCGGAGCTTTCCAAGCAGGTGAGCACGGTCAAGTTCCCGATTGGCGCAGCTTTCGCCGTCGCGCGCGGCTTCCAGTATCAGGAGCAATGGGAAGAGGCGATAATGGCCTTCAGGAAGGTTTATGGCGCGCCGGGTTCCCAGGCCGAGGTAAAGGAGTATGCTCCGAAGGCGCTTTTCGAGCTTGGCAAGCTTCTTTATTCCGGGGAGCGCTATCTCGAATCCGGTATCGCTTTCACGGAGATTTGCGAGAGGTTCCAGGATTTCCCGCAGATAGGCCAGGCGGCCACTCTCCTGAAGCAGTCATTTCGCAAGGCAAGAGAAATGGCGAAAAAATCCGGCAAGCTCACCGAAGTGGAGGAAGAATGGTTCGAAAAATCTAAAAAGCTTGCCATGAGCGCGGTGCCCGCCTCGCTTGAGCCGATAAAGGAGATGTTCACCGATGCGTCGGAAAGGGCGAGGGAAGGCAATTACGAGCTTGCCGCGGATTCTTATGAAAACATTCCTAAAAGCTACGAGGAAACAAACTCGGTAGGCCAGAAAGTGCAGAAACCCGTTCCGTTCTATGCTTATGCAAGAGCTCAACTCGGTTACTGCTATTATATAATGTATACTAAGACGTTGAAAAAAGACCCGGAAGAAGCGAAGAGGATGTTGAAAAAGGCCGTAACTTTTCTCGATGAGGCCCTCAACGAGGCTGCCGAGTTCGAGGATGCCAAGGCCGAGGCGACTGCGAGATACTATCTCGCCAAATGCATGGTCGAGGATGCCTGGGGCGAGGAACTTTCGAGCAAAAACGCCAAGAAGGCTTTGAGTTTTCTCGCAGGCTTCGAGGAAAAGTTCCAGAACAACAAAACCGCGCTTAACTATATGCCGGATGTTCTGGCAACCATGGCGACAGCTTATTATAAGCTACGCAATTATGACAAGCTGCACGATGCGTTCCAAAAGCTTGAAAAGAACTACGCCAAAAGCCCGGTGCTATCGGCTACGGCATTCGAGCTTTACGATCTTATGAAGGCCCAGGGCGACAATATGGCCACGGCAGATGCCGAACTGGCCGTGCCTTATTACGAGAAGGCATCATATTATATTTACTCGTGGTACAAGTCTTCCAAGAATCTCAAGCCGGAGAGCATACTTTGGGCCGGCAACGCGCTTCACAAAACAAAGGCTTACGATAAGGCCGTCGATGTGCTGATGAAGTACTTCGAGGTGCTGCCGCCTCCCGATAGCCGCACGGAAGACGAGAAAAAGCAGGCGACTTCAGCCAAGGTCATGCTTGCTCAGGCGTATTTCGGCAAGGGAGAATACGAGGCTGCAGCGGGACTTTTCGACCTTCTGCGGCGCACCGTTGCCTGCACGGTTTGCGGATACGAGAAGGTCTTGACTGAAGAGGAGTTCAACAAGCCGCTCGAGGAATGTCCGAATAAAAAGTGCAAGAGGAATAACAAGAAACTCGAGAAAATCAACGATACCGTGCTCCCGATTCAGGAAGGAGCAGCCAAGAGCTACATGGCTATGTACGAGGAAGGCGGCCAGAGGGACGCGGTTGCTCTCAACAAGGCGCAGGATATCTACCAGAGGATATTCAAGCGGCTTCAGCAGGCGACGAGCGAAGATCTGCGCCGCAAGTACTGGGAGACTGGTTATACGATTCTGAAAATTTACTTCTATAAGCGGGAATTCGACCGCGTCGTGGGCGAGATAAAGAACCTTATCCTGCTTTCGAGCGAAGATGCGAACCCCGATAATCCAACGGAAGAGGACTGGAAGAGGGTCGTTCCCTTCCAGCCGTGGAGAGATAAAATCAAGGATCTTTACGAGAAGTCGCTCAAAGCGGGCAAGGGGCAATAGTCGTTGAAGTTGAAACTCGAAAACAATCTTGAAAGGAGCCGCCAGATGAAGAGAACTGTTCTTCTAATCGCAGCGGTCGCAGCGGTCCTCGCGATTGCCGGAATCGAGCAGGCATTTGCGCAGGAGGACACAATCGTAATCGATATCGCGGGAAAACACACCAAGGTGGAGAGGGTGAAAATCGGCCGGGAAACGTACCGTACCGTGCGCTACAAGGTCGGGACGGGCGTGGGCACATGGCAGGAGGAGCCGACGGAAAAAGTCATCGAGATAATTCACGGCGACTCTCCCAACAGCTACATGCAGGCCGAAAGCGCGCTCAAGGACGGCAACTGGTCAGACGCTATAAGCGGCTTCCGGAATTGCATTAAGAACGAGCGCAAGGAATGGGTGCAGATTTATTCGCAGTTTTTCCTCGCTGAAGCGCTCAGGATGTGGGGCCAGAGCGACCCTTCCAAGCTTACGGATGCGGTCAAGGAGTTCGAGGTCTTTCTGAGCAAGAACAGCGACCACCGGTTCGTGCCGGATGCTCACTACGGAAAGGCCATGGCGGCGAGCGGCGCAGGACTGGGCGGGAAGGCCAAGGCATCCTTCGACGAGCTGGCTGGCGGCAAATACGGCTCGAACTGGGAGGTCAGGGGCCAGTACGGCTCAATTCAGCTCGCGGGCAGTTCGGCTTCCGAGAGCCAGATATCGAGTCTGATATCAAAGGCTCGAAGGCTCGGTATGAACGACATCGTAGCCGCGGCGCGGCTTAGTCTTGCAAAGGCTCTTCTCGATAACAAAAAGTACAGAGAAGCAATGAAAATGTATAAGGATATTGTCAGCGACCCGGAAGGGGTCGGAAAGGGGGTGCTTGCTTCTGCTCACAATGGTCTTGGTGATTGCTACTCGAATCTTGCTTCGAGTCAGGACGACACGAAGAGGGCTTTGTTTGAGTATCTGAAAGTGGTCGTCCTTTATGCGAGTGCTCACAAAGAGTACGTCGACGCCCTGAAAAAATCAATTAGCATGCTTGAGAAAGTAGGGGGCGACGAGTACAAAAAGCGCGCAGAAGAGCTGAAGAAGGAATACGAGAAGGCGACGAAAAGGTAGGAGACTGGTTTGCTTGAAAGGAGCAATACAATGGGTAGAAAAGTACTGTTGCTTGCCGTGCTTGCGGTCGCGCTGACCGTATTTGCGGTTGACGCTTTTGCGCAGGAATCCGGGCGCAAGGCGATTTCGGATGTCAACACGATTTCATGGTTTGAGACGATTATGCAGGGCGGCGTAATCGGTTTTGTTATTATCGGCCTGTCCATCGCGTCGCTTGCTCTCGTAATAGAGCATTTTATGACAATCAAGCGCGACGCGCTCGTTCCCCCGGAACTGCTGGGACACCTCGAAAGCCTTTTCGAGGATGAGGAATACGAAGAGGCCATGACGCTTTGCGAAAGCGCGCCGAACTTCCTGACAAACGTTATTGCCGCAGGTCTGCCGAGAATAGGTCAGCCCTACGAGCAGATTGAAGCCGCAATGCAGGAAGCGGGCGAGCAGGAAGCGGTCAAGCTTCACCAGAAAATTTCGTATCTCTCGCTTATCGGCAACGTCAGCCCCATGCTCGGCCTCTTCGGAACGGTCATGGGCATGATCGTGGCGTTTAACGTCATTGCGAAATCAGCAGGCGCGCCGTCGCCGGCCGACCTGGCGAACGGTATTCAGATTGCGCTCGTAACGACGTTCCTCGGCCTGCTTGTCGCTATTCCGACAGTGAGCGCCTATTTCTTCTTCAGGAACAAGGTCATCAGGATTGTCATGGAAGTTGGCCAGATATCCGAAGAGCTTATGGAGAGATTCAGGCCTGCGGAAGAAGCGGCCGCATAACTCCAGTCAGTTCGTTAGGAGGCAGACATGGCCAGAAAGAAAAACAAGGAGCTTGATCCTACCACTCAGGCTGTCGATATGAACATGACGCCCATGATTGACTGCACGTTCCTGCTTCTGACTTTCTTCATGATAGTGTCTGAAATGTCCTCCCTCGACATGGAGGCTCTGGCGCTGCCGTACGCCGACCAGGCGAAGCCGCCGGAAGACCCCATGGCGGGTCAGGACAGGATGGTTACTATCAACGTTCAGAAGGAAGATGCCAAGAAGGGGTTCGTGAGAATTCAGGGGCGTAACTACGACAAGGAAAAGCTCGCCGAACTCATTAGAAAAGAGGCCATAATATCCGGCAGAGAACACGACCCGCAGTTTCCGAAGGTTGCGATATTTAAACTGAGGGTGCTCATCCGATGTGACCGTGAGGCGAAATACGAGACCGTGCAATGGGTCTTTGACGCTTGTTCGAAAAACGGCGTCTACAAGACCATCCTTGCCGCCTCGCCGTCCACCGAGTAGGATGCCATACGGCGTTGCCGCCGGACAGGAGGATACATTTATGGCAGGTGAAGGTAAAAAATTACAGGAAGAAGCGCAAGACGAGGAGCCGGGTATCTCGATGACGCCCATGATTGACATCGTCTTTCAACTCCTTATCTTCTTCATGCTTGCATGCCGCTTCAGAACGGAAGAGGGGCAGATGCATGCCTTCCTCCCCAAAAACAGGGGAATGGGCACGGCTGGCACCCCCGCCATTACGTTGCAGGAAGTGCGTGTCAAGCTACTTTGGGTCGAAAAAGGCTCTTACAGGGAGACAAAGAACCCGGATGCGAACGTTGGTCAAACCTTGCTGAAAGTCAAGGATATCAAGTTCCCGTACTATACGAACGAGTTCGGAGAAAATCTCCCCGACTACAATAAGCTTTACGACTATATCTGCAGGGCGCGCGATAATTTCAAGCCGACGAAGTCTTACAAGACTCTGCCGGTCATTATCGATGCGCGTGCTGAGGTTCCGTTTAAGCATGTAATATACGCGCTTAACGAGTGCGTGAGGGCAAATATCCAGGATATTACCTTCGCGGCTCCGGAAATCCCGTACTAACATAGCGCACAAACGCGCTCTTTCGAGGCGGTCCCGTAAGGTCGGCGGGGGCCGCCTCTTTTTATTAAAAACATTGCCTTCCCGGTGAGTTTATGGGGCAAAATTTTTCTCCTGAAAAATCCACCTCTGTGACAATTCCGTGACAACCGTTTATTATCTTATTTTTGAAAGAATATCTTATAATCAAAGAGTGTGGAAAAGGAGATTCTCATGGACAAGGCTGTGCTTTTCGGCCTCTCACTCACCTTTGCTCTTTGTCTCGCCGCTGGCTGCGGAAGTGCGCCGGTTGCGGTCGTTCCAATGGAGTTGCCACCTGCCGCAGGAGATGGGATGACCGAAGAACCCCAGCCCCTTGCTGAAAAAGAGGCGGCCGCTCCAGTAGCCGAAGAGGCTGCCGAACCATCCACCGGCCATCCAGCACTCGACGAGGTGAAAAAAGAAATGTCTCTTCGCGAGAAAGAGACATTCGAACTCTCTCGCCACTATTTCAGGGTTGGCAGGGCTTACTTCGACAGGAACGAGTACGATGAAGCCAAAACCAACTTCAGTATGGCCGTCCAACTCGACCCGAATTTTATGCAAGCGCGAAAAATGCTGCACCGCACCGGATTTATTCTCCAGGAGCGTTTCGACTCCTTTGATACGGTCAAGGAAGACCTCGTCCAGAGAAAAAGGGCTCTGATAGACCAGGAAAGAAAAGAGCTTGAGAGAGACTACAACGCCGGCAAGCGGCTCTACGAAGCAGCCGAGTATGACAGGGCGAAGAAACAGTTCGAGCAGTGTCTCGAAAGAATCCGCTGGTTCCCGTACCCGCTCGATGCGGGCAGGGATTTCGAGCGGCTTTGCAAGCAGGCCATTATCGAATGCGAGCGCAGACGGCGCGACCAGCTCGTCAAAGAGCGCGAGCGCAAGGAGGAAATCGCCAAGGCAATGGCCGAGGAGGAAGAGCGACGCATTACCGAGAAAAGGCGTCTCAAGCAGGATATCCTGCTCAAGCGAATCACCAACGCGCTTTATCTCGGAGAGTACCTGCATGCGGAAAAACTTTGCATGGAACTGCTCGACCAGGACCCGGAGCACGCGATGGCGAGAAAGCTTCTCAGCTACTCCATTGACGGGCGCCATGCACGTGATAAAACGCAAATTGTCAAGGATACGGATGAGCATAATAAGCGTATCGAGGAAGAAATCGCCGAAGCAAAGGTGCCATATACTGACTACGTGCGATTCCCGGAAAAAGATTTCTGGGTAAACGTGGTTGACCAGCGCCTGCACGGCGTCGCACCGGAAATCGAAGATGAGCCCATTGAAATACAGCACATCAAGCGAATTCTCAATACAAGAACCGTGACGCTTTCCTTCAGCGACACGAGCCTTGCAAACGTAATATCCTTCTTGCAGGATATTACCGGCTTGAACCTCGTTATCGACCCCAGAATCGACGCCGAAGTCACGCTCACGCTGAGACTCAGGGATATCGTCTTGAAAAATGCCTTGCAGCTTATCATGGACCAGACCGGTTACATGTATATCTTCAAGGAAAACACTATATTCATTACCGAACAGGGTACGATACCCGGCCAGGGGATTTTCGAGATATACAACGTTTCCGACGTACTCGCCAAAGTCCCCAACTTCGAAGGTCCCGACGTTCGCGTTTTCGACCCCGAAGGCGGTGGCGCTGGCGGCGGTGGTGCTCCCGGCGGCATTTCCTTCGACGATGACGAAGGTGAATCCGAAGGAGAGCCTTTTGGCCCGGATGAGTTGATTGAACTTATTCGCGCCGCCACGGGCGACGAAAACTGGCCGGAAGAGGCCGGCGGCTTTGGAACAATCGAACATCACCGCGGACAGCTTATCGTTATCAATACCCGTGAAATACACAAGAAAGTCGAACAGATTCTCGACAATCTTCGTCGCAATACCGGGATATTCGTGGTCATCGAAGTCCGCTTCGTGGATGTCAGAAACGACTTCCTCGAAGACATAGGCATTGACTATAGAGGGCTCGGAAACGGCGGCGCATATATCGGAACCCCTATGACCCTGATTGCTCAGAGTTCCGGCGGAACCGATTCCGGTATCCACAAACGAGATCCCGATATGACCAGGGAAAACGTCATGGGACGCGTTCAGCACATGTTCGATGCATTTCCCGGTCTTCTGACGGGCAGCAGGATTTCTCCTACTCCCGACAGCGGTCTTTGGCTGTCTTCCACCTGGATTGAGCCGTTCCAGATTAATGCGATTCTCCATGCGCGCGAAGAAACACTCAGAACCCATCAGATGAATAGCGCGATGGTCACGGCGCACAACAGGCAGAGAGTGTTCCTCAGCGTTCTGCGCCAGCGCGCCTATATTGCGGACTACGATACGTCAGGCGCCGGAGGTCTGACGCCTATCGAAGTGGCGGACCCCATTATCAGGAACTTCCAGGAAGGCATTGTCCTTGACGTGCGCCCGGTCGTATCTTCCGACAGAAAGTATATCACCATCGATGTGAGACCGACCTTCTCTGCGCTGACGACGCCGACGATTTCCACCATTATTGTCAACATGGGTACGTTCCTGCAGTCGGTCGTCGCCGGTGTTATCGAAATACCCGAAGTTTTCCTGGAAAGGGCGTTTACGTCGGTAACCATACCAGACGGAGGAACAGCTATCCTCGGCGGCCTAAAGGAAGTTACGGAAAGAAAATATGTGACTTCATTGCCGGTCATCGACAAGATACCGGTTCTTAACTGGGTATTCAAGCGCAAGGGTTATGTGCACGAGCGAAGAAACCTCGTCATCCTTATCACCGGCAGGATTGTGATTCTGCGCGACGAGGAAAAGTCAAAGTTCGGCACTAAGTAGTATACTTGTCGCACTCAATCGGCGGACAGCCGGAGTTGTGACCTTTGCCACGGGCAGAGGATTCGCTATGGTTTGTGGCGGGTCTTTTGACAGTTGAAAAGGGCTTCTTTATGACTCGCCTGAAAGCCATATTCTTCGATATCGACGACACTCTTTACTCTACGTATGAATTCTCGGAGATGGCTCGCGAGAACGCGATTAAAGCCATGATAAGCGCCGGCCTGAGAATGTCCAGGGAAGAGCTCAGGCAGGAACTCGACGAAATTGTAAGCGAGTTCTCCTCGAACTACGAACACCACTTCGACAAGCTGCTAATGCGAATGCCGAGGCGTTTTTATAAGGGCATTAATCCGGCGATAATAGTTTCCGCGGCGGTTGTCGCTTATCATGATACCAAGTTCCGCCATTTGAATATCTACGACGACGCGCTCGAAGTTCTCAAGCTCCTTTACAACAGCGATTTGATTCTTGGTGTAATTACTGCAGGGCTTACCATCAAACAGGCGGAGAAGCTCGTGCGCCTCAAGATACTTCCTTATCTTGCACCGAGCGCGATTTTTATCTCAGACCAGATAGGCATCTCCAAGCCGAATACGAAGCTTTACCTTCGGGCATGCAGCGACTTGAACCTGAGACCTGCGGAAACTATGTATATCGGCGATAATCCGGTAAACGACATCGACCCCTGCAATCAGATAGGCATGATTACGGTTCGGAACATGCGCTCCGGCCGCTACATCGAGCTTCAGGGAGAGACCGAGCCGAATTATGAGATACACAACTTCTGGGACCTACTCGATATCCTTAGAGAAGATTTCAAGCTGGAGATCTGAAAAACGGTTGCCTCGGAAAAAGATGGAAGTATCGAAGATAATAAGGAAAAACTGATTTCCGTCGTGATACCTTTCTATAATGAGAAAGATTCTCTCGAAAGCCTTGTCAAGTCGCTTCACGGGTTCCTCGATGATAGCGGCAGGCCTTTCGAGGTTATTCTCGTCGACGACGGCTCGACAGACGGTTCGCTCGCCGTTGCTGAAAACCTGCTCGACAGCCACCGGAACCTTGTCCTTGTTTCCATGCGGCGAAACCACGGCAAATCCGCCGCTCTTGCGGTAGGCATTGAAAAATCGAAGGGCGGCATTATCCTAACCCTCGACGCCGATATGCAGGATGACCCGTCCGACATACCGGCTTTTATTAAGGCTATTGAAAACGGCTGCGACCTCGCCTGCGGATGGAGAAAACCGAGGCGTGACCCCTTTTTCAAGCGGCTGCAGTCGACACTTTACAACGCGGCCCTTCGCATGGCCGGTTTCAGGCAGGTTCACGACATCAACTGCGGATTCAAGGCAATGCGACGCGAAGTCGCAGAAAACATCCCGCTCTACGGTGAGCGCCATCGCCTTATTCCACTCGTGGCTGCGTGGAAAGGCTATCGCGTGGAAGAAGTCGTCGTTAACCACGGGCCTCGTAAACACGGCGTAAGTAAGTACGGCGCTTCTCGCCTGACCGTTGCAATATTCGACATACTCGCGGCATTTCTCCTTTCACGCTCTTACAGGAAGATGCTCTCCGTCTCGGGAGTTGTCATGTTTTTCGCAGGCCTCGTTTTCTGCGCTTATGCCGCCTACCTCAAAATAGCCACGGGCTCGTTCCAGTTTCGCTATCCGCTGCTGATACTGGGCGTCATGATGCTCGTGCTCGGAATACAGGTCGTTTTTGCTTCATTCCTGGCGGAACTTTTCATCCACGGCTCGGAAAAGTCATCGGCAGGCTACTCTATAAAAATGTTCGCCAGGTCGGGCGTAAAACCTTCGCAGGCCTCGTCCGAGAAATGAAGAATACGGTTCATAAAAAAAGAAAATCGATTCTGCTGCTTACAGCCGCGTTCCCCGGCCCGTCCGAGCCGTCAAGGGCCGTCTCGCTGGCGAATATGGCAAAGCGCCTCTCCCGGAATTTCGATGTGACGGTTCTCGCACCAAGAGTTTATCCGGCAGATACGTTACGCGAAATGACCTCCGGCTATGAAGTGAACCGTTTTTCCTATCATACTGAAGGTCGAATCCTCAAGCACTATACCCACCTCCCCGTAATGCGTCTCGTTTCATATTTTGCATCCGGCCTTTGGGAGGCGTTGAGGCTTGTCCGCAGAAAGAATATTCGGCTTGTCTACGCACACTGGGTGCTGCCGGCCGGTTTGACCGGTGCCGCGGTATCGTGGTTCCTGAAAGTTCCGCTCGTCGCACACGCACACGGTTCCGATATAAACGTCTATTCGAGGAAAAACTTTTTCTTCAGGTTTCTTGCACGTTTCGTGCTGAAGCGCTCATCGCGCATCCTCGCGGTCGGGCGAGACCTCCTGCGTACCCTCGAAAATGAATTCGGCGTTCCCCGGCATAAGCTCGCATTCGTCCCGCCCGTCATAGACGGCGCATCGTTCCATCCGGGCTCGAAGCAAAAAGCACGCGCGAAACTCGGAATAAAACGCGATGCCTTCGTATTGCTTTACGTGGGAGACATCACTTCCGCCAAGGGCGCGGATTCCTTATGCTCCGTAGCATCCGGGATTATTGAATCGTTTCCATGCACCCGTTTCATCTTTCTCGGAGATGGGCCGCTAAGGCCTGCATTGCGCGATGCCGTTGGCTCTCGCAACAAAATATCATTGCCCGGTGCGGTGCCGAATGAAATAGTCGCAGACCACATGCGGGCTGCGGACCTGCTTGTCCTGCCCAGCATGACGGAAGGCCGGCCCGTAAGTATCCTTGAAGCGATGCATATCGGCTTGCCAGTCGTTGCAGCGAGAGTCGGAGATGTCCCCGAAATGATAGACGATGGGAAAAACGGCTTTCTCGTGGAGCCTGGAGACGTCACCGGTTTGAAAGCGAAGCTGCGCGAAATCATCGAAAATCCCTCTTCGTTGGAAAGGATTCGGAAAACGACTTTGCCGCCGGAGGAAAATTCCGCTGCTATCGATTCGATTCTCGAGTCGGCAATGATTGTGACGGACTATGACGCTTTCTGGCGTTCCGCGCGCTCGTCTCATTTCAAGCGTCGTGCACTCGAACGGTCCAGACTTGCGATTACGCTTGTGCCATCCGGTACAAGCTCCGTGCTCGACGTAGGCTGCGGTCGCGGCGAACTGCAGTTTCTGCTAAAACAGTCGGGCGTTAAATCGCAAGGATTCGACATCTCCGAATCTGCAGTCGTCAAGCTGAAACGCAAGGACTATAAAGTCAGGCGTCTTGACATTGAAAAAGACAGTATCGATTCGAAACACGAAACAATAATCTGCCTTGAAGTTCTCGAACATCTCCACGACCCCGGTCAGGCTCTTCGCAAGCTCGTAAAATCGCTAAAGTCGGGAGGGTCGCTGGTTGTCTCCCTGCCTAACGAAAGAAATCTCTATCATTGGCTGAAAAACCTCTTCGCGCCTAATCCCGCGCATCTCCATCGCTTCAACCACGGCAAATCTCTCTCGCTTTTCAGGTCTATAGGGCTTGAGGCTCGCGCCCGGATTCCGGTGCCTTTGATTCCCGATATTCCCGGTCTCGGTTTTCTCAGGCGAGCGCTTTGTCGAATCTGGCCGGGACTTTTCGCAATTTCAAACATGTATCTTTTGTCAGTAAATAACGCCGGGATTGACGCCCGCGACGCCCGGGGGTAGAATTCGGATAATGACGGATAACTCTGAAAATACGGCCGGCAGGAGAAAAACGCTTCTCGCGTTCGTGCTCATTGCCTTGCTGGCATCCATGGCCTATCTCAATACTCTTGAAAACGAGTTCGTTTTCGACGATGTCAAAATAATCCGCGACAACACGACGATACGAAGCCTTTCCACCGCGCCGGAAATATTCGCCAACATGTTCGTTTACCACCCCCTCAAGGGGCAGGGCACGAAAATAGACCCATCCTACCGCCCCATCCGCTACCTCAGCTATGCCGTGGACTACCAGTTCACCGGCCTCGACCCAACCGGCTATCACGTCTCGAACATTATCTATCATATAATCGCATCGTTTTTGGTTTTCCTTCTCCTGAAACGTCTCACCGGCAGCTTCGGAGCGTCGCTCGGCATTTCGCTCGTTTTCGTCCTTCACCCCGTTCATACGGAGTCCGTTGCTTATCTTACTGGTCGCAAAGACGTGCTTTGCACGATATTCTACCTCCTCGCCTTTCTCGCGTTCCTGAAGTACCGCGAAAAACCCGCGCTCGCGCAGGCGATTCTGCTCCCCGTCTTTTTCGCGCTCGCCTTCATGGCGAAGGAAATGGCAATCACCCTTCCGGCCGTCATGCTTCTTTACGATTTCGGAGTCTGGCTCAGGGAGGGCAAAGGCGGCTTCGGCCGCTTCGTGAAAAGTGAATTTTCCCGCCGAAGCCTGGCAATTTACCTGCCGGTCGCGGTGCTCGCCTTTTTCTTTGCCGGAACGGCCCTTTTCCTGAAAAACCCCGGCGGCATGGGCGACGAGTATATCGGGCGATGGGGCGGCTCGCTTTACATCTCGACCCTTACCATGCTTCACGGAATCGCGCATTACGTGAGGCTCCTCTTCGTCCCGCTCGGCCTCAGCGCCGATTACTCCTACGATGCCTTCCCCGTCTCCCGTTCGCTTTTCACTCCCATTACGACGCTTCTATCGCTATGGCTTGTCGCGGGCCTGCTTGCACTCGGCGTGGTATTGTTTCTGAAAAGAAAATTCCTCACCGGCTTCGCCGTCCTCTTCTTCTTCGTTAGCCTGCTGCCCGTCATGCAGTTCGTCCCGCTTCCCGAACGCATTGCCGAGAGATTTCTCTACCTGCCTTCCGTGGGGCTCATGCTGCTCGGAACTCTCCTGCTCGCCCGGCTCATGCGCAAAGGCGGCGCCGCCCGCTCCGCGGGAGTAGCGCTTCTTGTCCTAATACTGATTGTCTTTTTCGGTATGACGGTTAGCCGCAACGCCGACTGGAAAAATCCCCTTACTCTCCACCGGAGCGTTATCGAACTCTACCCCGACTGCGCCAGGAGCCGGCTTGCGGTGGCCGAGGCGTTCGCAATGAAGGCAGCTTCTGAAAAAGCGACATCGCCTGCCGTCGCAGAAAACGATTATCTCTCGGCAATACATCATTTCGGCGAAGTGCTGCGTACCCTTCCGGAAGATACGTGGCAGGGCTGGCGCAGGGGATACGCATTGAACGCCCTCATGGGAAGGGGAATTGCTTGCGCCGCCGTGGGCAAGTATGAAAAAGCTGTCGGCGACCTCGAAAAGGTGCTTTCGGAGCATGATGTCTTCGGTTCGGAAATCGCGACCAATTCCGATTACCTGCACGTCCACTTTAACCTTGGCGAGGCATATCACGCGGCGGGAAAATACGACAAGGCGATAAGCGAGTTCGACAAGACTCTTCAAATGGCCAAGGAAAAGGATGCGCGCGACTACCTCGTAAAGGCCGGCTTCAAGAAAGCTCTCGCGCTCGCGGGCAAGGGCAAACTCGGCGAGGCGATTCCCGTTCTCGTGGAAGCGGGAAGCAGGGCACAGGGCACTATCGAGGAGATAACGCTTCGCTACCATATCGGGCTCTTTCAGCTCGACCTCAAGAAAAACGAGGAAGCGCTCAAGAGTTTCGAGAAAGTCATAGAACTCTGCGTACGCTACGAGAAATCCCCCGAATCGTTCGGAGTCGCCGACCCGAAATCGGTCGTCTTCGGCGTGGACAAAACGAAAAGCCAGTCGTACTACATGATGGCGCAGGCCTATGACCGGCTCGGAAAACTTCGCCATGCCGTCAAGGCGCTCGAAAAAACCGTTGAAATCCGGCCCGGCTTCCTCGCGGCTCGATACTCGCTCGGCGACTTCTATTTCAAGTTCGGCAAGCTCGACGATGCGGAGCGGCAGTTCAGGCTCGTTCTCAAGGATGCGCCCGGACACGAACAATCGAAGCAGGGATTGTTTCTCGTGGAAGACAGGCGCCGGACGCTCGAAAAGCGAAAGCAGCCTTCTCCTCAGAAGGTCTTTCTTCTCCATCAGGCCGCGGTGCGCGACTACGGCACCGGCGAACTCGACAAGGCTGCAGACAAGCTTCTCGAAGCGTTGCAGGAATACGGCAAGCTCGAATCGCCCGATGAAAATACCCGCCTTGTCGTCTCGAAAGTCAGGCTCCTTCTCGGAAAAATCAGCTTCGACAGACAAAAATTCGGCGAAGCCTCTTCGCACCTACAGGAAGTGATAAAACTTGTCTCTGCAATGGATGATGACAAGGCGGGCAATCCGCTTGGCGAAGCCTATTACTGGCTTGGTCGCACGCTGGAAAGCAAGGGCGAAGAAGGTCCCGTCCGCTCGTTCCTCGAAAAATCCATCCCGCTTCTGCGCAATGCGGCCGGCAAATCTGCATCCGGCCTTGAGGCTGCGGAGCTTCTGATTCACAGTGCCGGGGCCAACAATACGCTCGAAAAATACGATGAGGAATTCGCGGATTTCAGCAAAGCCGCCGAGATTTTCCCGGAATATCCCAGGATAGACTTCCTTGCAGCGCAGTCTGCGCTTCGCTCGAAAAAGCCTTCGGAAGCTGCGAAATTCTTCAGCCGTTCGATTAAGAAAAACTCGAAGGTGACGGAGTCGCGCTACAATCTCGGATGCCTGCTTCTTCAGGCGGGAAAGCATACCGAAGCCGTCGTACAGTTCCAGGAGGCGCTTAAAACGACCAGAGCCCCTTACTACCTTTCCGCTTGCAACTACTGCCTTGGCGAAGCATTCTACGCGCAGGGACTTTATCCTCTGGCGGCATTCGCGTGGCAGGAATACCTGAAATATGAAAAAGACTCCGAACGTAAAAAAGCCGTTGAGAAGCGACTGGCCGAAGACGAAAATCTCAAGGAATAAAGTTTCGCTTTACCTCTCGGCGCTTTTAATCCATTCGCGCCAATTGTCCTCGTCTCCTTCGAACTCACGCTCGATTATTTTCTTTATCAGTTCTTGAGATGAATCCTTAACAAACTGGTCCTCGTGCTTCAGGCCGATATCCCGAAGTGGGATTGTTGCGCTCCTTCCCGCTTTGAGCAATGACTTTTCCGCCGCCGTTCGTGCGTCGAGGTCCTTGTCCGCAAGCATCCCCACGATAAGTTCGAGCGATTTCAAGCCTCCTATACCGGAAAGCGCTTCAATTGCCTGCATGCGAACGGTCCAGTCATTATGCTCCATCATTTTCCCCAACGCGGGCACTGCATCTTCGTCGCCGATTTCCCCGAGAACCGCGATTGCGTTTGCGAGGACATCCTTGTCCTTCGAGCATTCTATCAGCCTTATCAGCGGCCTGACCGATTCTTTCCCGATTTCGGCAAGAGATGCTTTTACGTACTTCTGGTTGTACTTGTCTTTTTCCTCGAGCGCGCTTATTAAGGGCTTAACGGCGTATTTTCCGATGTTTGCAAGCGCTTTTGCAGTCTCCGGGGTCGCAGAGCTTTGCTTAAGTGCTTCGATAAGCTTCTCGACCGATTTCCTGTCGCTGATTTTGCCGAGCGCCTCTGCCGCGCTCTCGCGCACCTTCTTGTACCTGTCGTTAAGCGCAAGCGAGAGCGCCTCGGACACTTTTTCGCCGCCTATTTCACCTAACACTTCGCATGCGAAGTATCGAAGCTCCTTGTCCTCGCTTTTCAGGATTTCCAGTAGCGGCTCGATGGCTTTCTCGCTATCAATCTCGGCAAGCGAGCCGACCGCCGCGTGCGCAACATAATAGCCCCTGTCGCCGAGTGCCCTCACGAGCGGCATGACCGCTTTGTCGTTTCCCATCTTTCCCAGCGCAATCGCCGCGTGCATACGAACCTTCTTGTTGCGGTCGTAAAGCCTGCTTACGAGCGGATTTATCGCCTGCTCGTGCCTCATCTTTCCGAGCGCCTGCGCGGAGAATGCCCGCACCTGCCAGTTCCCGCTCCGAAGCGAGCGAATAAGCGGGAGCGAAGCCGGTTCGCCTATTCTGGCAAGGACATCCGCCGCGTTATCGCGGATATGAAAATGCGGGCTCCTGAACGCGTAAATGAGATGCTCTATGGCAGGCTGACCGATGGTTTCGAGCTCGTCCATTGCAGAACTGGCGACCGACCATTCGTCGTGGTTGAGCCTGTCAATGAGTATGCTGATGTGCGACTTGCAGCCGGACAGAACAAAAAATAAAGCAACTAACACGAAGACTTTGATGATTTTCATACAATTTTCCTCTTGGAGTTGTTCTTAATTAACACGACAACCGGGCCATTATTCCGAATTTCGACAAGTCTGCATTTTTAGTTGCCATTTCCCTGTTCAAGGGTGTTGGTCTGATTGATAGTTGCAGAGAATGTCTCGTTCAAGCCGTAGGGCCACGATACGGTTACGGTCACATCGTCCGAATACTGGCCCATTCCGAAGTGAAGGAGAAGATCATTCTGACAGCCGGCGCCCGTTCCGCCCTCGACCTGTCTTGTCTGGGTGAGACCCGCGTGGACGATGGTAGCTCTCGCACCTATTGCACTCTTGTCTGTGGTCACGCCATCTCCGATGAGCTTGAGTTTGAGCCAGTTGTTGCCGTTGCCGTTATTTTTAAGGAGCAGCGAGCCCCCGCCGTCGGCGTGATACATGTCGAGAAAACCGTCATTGTTCATATCGGCCCAAGCCACTGCGTACCCCTCTTCGTTGTCGACAATTGTGCCACCGGCCTGGCTCGTTACGTCGGTGAAGGTCCCGTCGCCGTTGTTCATGTAGAGGCGGCCCTTGTCGCCGGCGTATACTACTGTTATGAAGAAGTCCAGATACCCGTCGTTGTTAAAGTCCGCCCATGCAACCGAGGCGTAGGATTCCTGCCATCTGGTCGAATAGTCGCCGAGCGCATTTGTGGATACGTCGATGAAGCTGTTTCCGCCCTGGTTTTGCTTGAGAGCTATAGTAGGTTGCCCCGAGTGGGCGAAGTTGCCCTGGAGCAGGTCTAAGAACCCGTCGTTGTTGTAATCCCCCCAGGCCGAGCCGATGGTGTGGGCATAATAGCCGGGGTAGCCGGAGTATCCCGGGTCGATTGCGCCCGTGCTCGCGGCCTCGTCGTTAAATGCTCCCGAGCCGTTGTTATCCCAGAGGAAGTTGGCGAGAAGTCGGTAGTTGGAGACGTAGATGTCGATGTCCCCGTCGTTATCATAGTCGGCCGGCGCGATTCCGCGTGCGTTGCGTATCGTTCCGCCCGAGGCCTCCCACGCGAGCGTGAATGTCCCGTCCCCGTCGCTGGTGTAGTAGATGTCGGGATAGGGGTTGAGGCTCGGGTCCTCGTAGTTGCCGACGTATAGGTCGAGGTATCCGTCGCCCGTGAAGTCAGCGCAGCCAACCGAGCGCGGGTAGGAAGGGTAGGGATTGGCGGGGATGTCGGTCGAGCTGTTCGTGAACGTCCCGTCCCCGTCGTTAATCATCAGAGTCCCGCCGCCTGCGACGCTGTAGAAATCGAGGTGCCCGTCGTTATTGAAATCCCCCCAGCAGGACGCGCCGCTTCCGCTGATACCCGCAGATGAAGAGACCTCGGTGAAAGTCTCGTTCCCGTTGTTGTGGTAGAGCTTGTTTCCCTGCAGCAGAAGGTCGGTGTACCCGTCGCCGTCGTAGTCCGCCCACGAGGCCCTGGCCGCAAGCGGGTCTCCGATGCCCGCGCCCGCGCCGCTCGAACTCGTTATATCGGTGAACGAACATATCGTGCCTACGGGCCAGAGAGCGCTTATGTCGATTCCCGGATCGCTTGACGACCCGCTCCCGCATCCGGCTAGGACGAATGTAACCGATATGGCAGCAACTAATGTCAGTCTCTTAATGCAACGATTCATAACCCGGCTCCCGTTACATATCAATCAAGTCATACCCGAATTGGACATTATGCAGATTTACATTTCTACTTCAATAATATCAGAGAAAATACTTTTTAAGGTATTATACTCTTACGAAATAATGGCTTGAGCTTTCTATGTGGTGAGAATAAAATATTCTCGTTGAAAGCGAGGGTCATCATGAAACATGCGGTTTTACTTCTCCTGCTCCTCCTCCCCGCCTGCGTAGGAGTTGACCTTGAAATTGAAGCTGATAATTACAAGCGTATTCTTCCTGCACGTGGATATATTCTTGATGCCGAGACGAAAGAGCCTGTTCAGGGAGCTTTGATTCAACTTGTGCAGGATAATCAATATCATTTTGACTTGTCAGGATGGGAGAGAAATTTCATATTTACAAATCTCGCCGTTACTGATGAAAAGGGATTTTTCAATATACCGAAGAATATTAAAGTTAATGACTGGTGGTATGGAATACTTATTTCGGAAAAGTACTACAAGCCTTCATATTTCCAAATATTCTTTCATCCAAGAATTTTCAGGTGTTTTAGCGGATTTCCCAACTGGTTTGATTACGATAGAATGCCAGAAGAAATGAAGGTGGGCCTTAATAAAAAGATGGATGGGGCTTATGAGGAACCGGAGGAAATATTTAGAAAAGCAATTGAAAAGCAGAGATGCGAATACCGGGAAAAACGGGAAAAAGAAAAAATAATAAAGTTTCCTCTTTCCGGCATAGTAAAAGATGAGTCAACCGAAAAATCTCTCAAGGGTGCGAATATCGCCGTCTTGGCGTTTACTCCGAGCGAAGAAGCTGCCGGAGGATATATGAAATATCATGAAGCGTACCAGACTTTGACGGATGAAAAAGGAGTCTTCAATATACCGGACCTTAGAGAAAAAGTGTATACGATTGTTTATATCGCAATGAGCAAGGAAGGATATGAAAGCGGTTATCTTCGGCTGGATATTGATAGCAAGGTTGTTGAGCAAAGAGGATTTGAAAAATATGACCGTATTGCGCCCGGCAATATCAAGGTATCTTTACGCCGCACCAGAGAGTACAAATACCGGAGATGGCTTGAAAACGAAATAGAGTCGTTGAAAATGGAGATGTTCGTATATAACGAGAAGATAAAATCGAACAACCTTGGCGCAGACCAGAGAAAGGTCCTGAAAACCGCAATCGGCAACATCCGCGAGGAAATCGAGGATTACGAGCACGAGCTTCAGAAACTTCTGAAAAGATAGAGTTTATTACTCAAGCCTTTCTTTTATCTTCTGCAACCACTCCTCGAATGTCGGTAGCTTGTCCTGAATCTCCGGATTATGATATTGCACGGTATTGATAATATCATTGTAGTGATGAAACTCAATTCGAATAGCATCTTTCAGCAGTTCCGGGATATCGAAATCCGTTTTCCCGTAAGCCTTATGGGTTCCGTGAGCTGCTGCAAGCCTGACTTTCGGCGATTTGTCGAATAGGGCGACTTTCGCAAAGTAACTCAGCCTTTTATTCTCATGCATCGGGCAGAAAGTATCTATCATGACAAGATATTCTTCACCTTCCGCTGTTGGTTGCCAGGATAAGCCAATCGGCAGGAAAAGCGCAAGCGCGGTTCGCGCATCCTCGTTTTCATGGTTTTCAAATATCGATAGGATTTTTTCCTCTATTTCATCGTTTACGAATAAATTACCAATAAGGCAGCAGGCGGCAAAAAGTATTCGCCTGTTGTCTGATTTCAGGCAGTCGATGACTTTTACCGTGTTTTTATAAGCCTTCGCGTCTCGCAAACACATTTGCTTATGAACAAAAGGGCCGAGCAGCCTGAGCAGCTCCAATGCGGCGAGCTTTTCCTCATCATTTTTCGAAGTGAGTTTATAAAAAAGAAAATCCAGCGATTCGGGCGCTTCCGCTTCGAAAGCGATTCTTGCTGTCCTGAATTTCCTTGCATTAAAATCGCCTTTTTCAGGATACCAGTTGCCGGGAAAAGCTTTCAGTGCGTAAACTGCATTTTCGAATGAATCCTCAATATCGAGCTTGTCTTTTCTTAATTCGCCCGAGCAAATAACCAATATCGAGACTACGATAACTGCAAAAACTGCAAAACCTTGTATTTTCCGAAACATATTCACAATCCTGTTTAATCACGGCTACTATATAATACCTTCGCTTGCCGATGAATGTCAAATAAGGCATAGTGCATGCTAAAAGGAGAAAACAAGCCCTAAAAGCATGGTGAAATGGTAGGGCGGAGGCGGTAAAATCATGGAAAATATTTTTATTGTGACTGCACAATTATTGGAACCCCGAGGGTGTTTCGTCGTGTAAAGGGTGCGGGAGGCGAAAAGCCACCATGAACTATACGAAGCTCTCCGACAATGACCTTGTTGACTTGAGCGCGGGCGGCGACGGCGACGCCTTCGAAATGCTCGTGCGCCGCCACGGCGGAATGGTCATGGGGCTCGCGCTTTCCCGGCTCGGCGACCGGGCGAAGTCGGAAGACATCGTCCAGGACGCGTTCCTGAGAGTTTTCAGGAAGCTGAGCGAGTACAACAGGAAGGCGAAGTTCTCGACCTGGTTGTACCGCATAGCAAGCAACTTGATAAAGGACAACTTCAAGTACGCGAGGAGGCATCCAGTGAGCCCGCTTACGACGGAACAGGTGGGAACCGACCTGCGGCTCGGGCGAAGTCCGGCCGAGGCGGATTCCAGCGCGAGGAAGGCCGAAAAGCGCCGATTCGTCATGGATGCCCTCCGGGAGCTCCGCGACGATATGCGCGAGATTTTGATACTTCGAGACGTCCACGGCATGAGCTACGGCAATATCGCGGAAACTGCTCAATGCACGCTCGGGACGGTGAAATCGCGGGTAAGCAGGGCTCGGATGAAGTTCAAGGACATTTACGTGAAATTGTTGAACGAACAAAAGTCGGGGTAGAACCATGAACTGCAAAGAATGCAAAGAGTTGTTTTCCGCATACTACGACGGTGAGCTTCGCGGCGGCGGGGAAGCACCGTTTATCGAGCACCTGAGGTCGTGCGCCGGATGCAGGCAGGATTTCGCCCGCTACTCGGAGTCGCTCAAGGACCTGAGAAGCCTCGCAGGCGAGTTCGACGCAAAGCGTGTCGCAGCCTCGGTGCGGGAAGCCATATCGCACGAAAAGAGCGTTCGGGTCGCCCGCTGGCGCCAGATTGTCACTGGTGACATGAGGGTTATTTCGGAGATGCTTCGTCCGGCCAGGGGCGGCCCGTTTATTGTCGCGACAGTCGCAGCCGCGGCGCTTTTCGTTATTTTGCTCGTTTACGCGCTCGTTCCTGCGCCTACGCAACTCACGCCGCAAACGCCGGTAGAGAAGGTGGCCGAGGAACTGCCCGCGCCTGTCCCGGCCCGAGAGAATGCCCCGGTCTATACGAGCGAGGCGACTCAAAAGGGTATGGTGCGGCTCGACGGTGAATGGGTCACGAAGGACGAGGCGCTTGCGAGGATTCTCGGCGAAAAGGGCTATGGCAGCTACGAGGGTTGGTACGTGCCAGAGGAGGATGCGGTCAGCCTCGATATGGGGCTGGTGCGAAAGGGCGAGAGCTGGCTGACGGAGGAGGAACTTGCACGCAGGGTCGAGAATGAAACGCCCGCGTCCGAGAAGCCGCTCGCGGCCGCGCCGGTCGAGAAGACCGAGCCTGCCCCAGAAACCCCGGTCCGTGAGCCCGAAGATACGCTTGCCAGGGAGCCGGAACTCAAGACCGAGCCGATTGCGCCCGCCAACGAGGTGGCGTCGTTCCTTGCTAACGTGCTGCCCGACGAGGTGCGCTCGCACGAGGGCCTGACGGTATTTTCGCTCGTGCGCCAGGAGCAGGACTGGGCCGGCAAGGACGGTTTCTACGTGACGCTTGCCGACGCCCTCGAACGCGGAATCGCCGAAGTCCACGAAACCGGGACCGTAGATAAGCTTCTCGTCAAGAAAGAGCGGGGAGTCGCGGTTTTCATGCCCGGCGGCGGGATTCTTATCGGCGGCTGGCAGAACCGGCTCGTCGGACCGGACATCCTGCTGTCGACCGATGCGACTCAGGCGCATATAAACGTTTACTGCGCCGAGCAGGGCCGCTGGAAAGGTGACAAGACGTTCGCCGTCGCCGAGTACCTCGCGCCCGCGTCGTTGCGTGCGAAAAGCTACAACGGCGAGGAGCAGAACCGCGTCTGGAAGACGATTAAGGATCTGCGCAAGTCGCAGCACGTTTATTCGTCCAGCAGGTCGCTTACCAAGCTCTACGAGAAGCGCGCAATCCAGAAGAAGGTGGACGAGTTCAAGGCGGCGCTCTCCGGCTGGAAGGGCGAATTGCAGAATAAGCCCCATACCGTAGGGTTCGCCGTCGTGGTGGACGACCGCGTGGTCGGCGCCGACCTTTTCGTCAACAACCATCTGCTTATCGAGCATTTCGACCGGCTCATCCATACTTACGCCGTCGAGGCCGTGATTGGCAGCCTCGAACCCGCCGAGCGTCCGGCCGAGAACCTGCTGCGCAAGCAGGTCGGCGACTTTATCGCCTCCGCCGCCCGCTCGACCTACGGCTCCTCGGGCGAGCAGTCGTACCTCGAGTACCGCATAACCAGCGTCCAGGACGACCTTTTCGGCTACGCGCTGAGCACGTCCGGCGTTCCTGTGCACGTCTCGCTGTTCGCAGACGGCACCGAGCTTCGCCAGGACAAGCCCGTTGCGAGGCCGCCCCTGCCAGTGAAGAATCCGAGCCCCAAGGTTCCCGTCCCGGATACGGCCGAATCCGGCAAGCAGCCGAAGATAACGCCCGAAGAGGCCGCGGCTGCCAAGCTGCGCAAGGAAGGCAAACTCAAGCCTCGAATCCCGCAACTCCCGAAGCCGAAAGCCATTGGCCCCAACAGGGTCATTGTCCCTCGGTTGCCGGGGCGGTAAGCCCGCCGCGTTCTACGCCGACAAGCGCCCCGGCTTTTTGGGCCGGGGCTTTTATTTCCAGGTTGTCAAAGAGCATTTACGCCGAGTAGCGCGCGGAGCGCTGATAGCGCGAAAACCGCCGCCGTCTCGACGCGAAGCGTCGCTGTCGGGAATCCCGCGACCGAGAATCCCGCCTCCCGTGCCGCCGTTATTTCCATGTTCGTGAATCCGCCCTCCGGTCCGACGCATGCAAGCACGTTCGAGGGTTTCGCGGTCGCATTGATGCAGTCTCGCAGGTTCGTGCCGGTTGCTCCGACATGGCAGGCGATTCTGAGGTCCCATTTGCCGAAATCCGCAACAAGCGCGTCGAAATCCATAGCCTGCGCGAAGCGGATAACGCGGTTATTGCCGGACTGCTTGGCTGCGGCAATTGCTACGCGCTTCCACCGGGCGAACTTGTTGTCGCTGAACTCGTTCCGGGCGGAGTTGTCGGTTATTATCGGCACAAGCTCGTCGAGCCCGATTTCCTGCGCCATCTGGACAAGCGTATCCATCCTCTGCCCCTTCGGCGGGGCGACGGCAAGGGTGACAAGCGGTTCGGGTGCGGGTTGAACCTCTTTGGGCCCTGCGAAGACGATTTCCGCCGACTTTTTACGGGTCTCGCCGACGCGTGCGGGCCGGGAAGCGCCCATGCCGTCGAAGATTTCGACCTTGTCGCCGGTCGAGAGTCTCAACACCTTGAGCAGGTGATGCGACTCTTCCTGGTTGAGGGTGACGCTTTCATTCTCGATATTTTCGTGAAAAATCCTTCTTAGAGGCCGCATTATATGCCCCCTGCGCCAAAATGGCATGATTTGACCGTCTGTAAAACTAAACCCTTACTGCATAAGGACTTACGACGTTTTTTTACAGATTTGTAAAGGGTCGGCGTTAAATTTATGCGTGTGTTTAAGCCCTGCATTGTGTCAGAACTTATTAACACTTCGGTCGTAGTCATTGTAATGTCCTTTTCTATTTAAATAACGTCTTTGTTCCACATAAAGCCTTAACGTCAATATACTATATTTAACACATAAGTCAAGCAAAAGTTTCAAAAAACCTGTAAATATCTTAAAAATTATCATTTGGTTTGCGTAACCGTTTACTGTATAGGGAGATAGAGCGAAAAAAATACCATTTTGGGCGTGATAAGAGATATTAATATCTCCTGCGCCTTTTTGCAGGTTTCTCGGGAGGTTCGGGAATTTTGTCGGTTTTTGCGCCATTTTTCCGGAGAATCTCTGCAATATCTTCGAAACCTGATGCCAACGCGTAATACAGGGGTGTGTTTCCACGGGCATCCTTTATATTAATATCCGCACCATGTTCAATCAGAAGTCGCGCGGTTCCTTCATGATCCTGTTCGTTATCATACGAGGTTCTTTCCTGCAATGAGATGTGTAGGGCCGTCTCTCTATCTTCATTAACCGAATTGACATCCACTCCTTTTACCAGCAAGAGCTTCACTATTTCCTTATAGCCTAACTTGGCAGCAAGTAAAAAGGGAGTTTCGCCATTTTCATCTCTTTTGTCAATAACAGCGCCTCTCTCGATAAGCAGTTTTGCAGATTCGACTTTTCCACTCCAGACAACTCCATGGAGTACAGTGCTTTTATTGTCATATCTCGTGTTTACATCCGCACCTGCGTCGATAAGTATCCGGGCGGTTTCGATGTGTCCCTGATTAAGGGCGATTCCGAGCATCTCAGGTTTTATCCTGGCGCCGGAATCGAGAAGGAACTTAACGAGACCGGATTTATTAAATATTACCGCCCATGTCAAAGGTGTAATGCCTTTCTTCCCCTCGGCATTGATATCGGCTCCGTTTTTCAGAAGGACTTTTGCTGTCTCGATTAAAGAGTCATCGCTTTCTGGGCTGGTAGCAACACCGTGAAGTGGAGTAAATCCCGAAGTGTTTCTGGCATTTACATCGAGGTCCTTATCTATAAGATATTTTGCCCGTTTAGCGTTTACTGGGTTATGGAGAGGCGTTTCTTGGTTGTTATTTAATATATTAGGGCTGAGACCCTTATTTACGAGAAGTTCTGTCGTTTCAATGTTTATTGCATAATGGAGTAAAGTGTTTTTCAGGGGGTCTCTTGCTTTAAGATTGCCGCCTTTTTTAAGAATCTCTTCCAGTTTTTCTGCATCACCTTCCCTGCAGGCTTTGAAAAGCTCGTACCTGTAGGGCTCGCCAGAATCTGCCCCGCGGCTCAGAAGAAGGAAAATTATTTCCTGGTAATTTTCTCCCAGGAAGCAATAAGTGTAATAAACTTGTTCAAGTGGAGTAAAACCCTTCGGATCCTTGACATTGATTTGAGCGCCATGGTCTAACAGCAACCTGGTCATTTCAACGTTTGTTGAAAGAGAGGCAATATATAAAGGTGTATAACCGTGCTTTGTTTTCAGGTTGACGTCGGCGCCGTTTTCAATAAGCAGTTCTGCAACATCAGATTTTCCCCATGCAATGGCATTGTATAGGGGCGTGAAACCTTCTTCATCATAATGATTAATATCAACTCCAGCAGCAATTGCGTTTTTTACCATTTTATAATCGTCATGGAATATGGATGTCATAAAATCCTTGTGGGCTTCTTCTTTATCCCGACAGTCGCATCCCGTGATGCAGAGAAGAATAAGAATAAAACTAAAGATAAGTTTTCTCTTCATTGGCTGCTCCGAAAAACTCTGCCTAAACCTATCACATAGAAACAGAGTTGGCTATTACAAATTGATGCTGGATTTATAATAGCTGAAGGTGACTAATTCTTCCCTTGCGATTCGGAGCGGGCGAGGGAGGCGATGTCGGTGGTGAACTGGAGCAGCTTGTCCATGTTCTGGCGCATCATATTGAGGAGTTTTTTCTGCTCGTCCGTCATCTCGCCCAAGACCCCGTCGAGGAAGACCTTTACTGCGGAGTTGAGCAGAATCAGCGGCGTGCTGAGCTCTTTCTTTATGACTGCGACAAGCTCGTTCTTGACATCATCGTGCTTTTTCATTTCCTGGACGAAGACTTTCTGAGGCTCCATCTCCATTTTCTGGCCCGCTTCCTGGATGCATCTCTTAAGCTCGGTGATGTCGCAGGTGACGATGCGCGAGTCGCCGTCGCCGGAGACGTTGGCGCTGCTGAAACGCCCGAGGTTGCGATTGCCGTCGTTCGCGATGAGTTCGAATTCCTCGAGCACGATGGTTTCGCCTGCGAGAATCTGTTTCGCGCTATTGAAAAGCTGCTGAATGGAGTCCTGCGGCAGGAGTGAAAGCTCGTAGACCCTTTTTCCGACGAGGTCGCCGGGCGCGTATCCGAGGGCCTCTTCGACCGAGGGCGAGACTTCGATGACGGCGAACTTGCTGTCGAAGGTGAAGGTGATTTCGGGGAGCGTAACGGGCGGGGCCGGCGCAGGAGGCATTCCGCCGCCCATGGCCATTCTTTCGACGTTTTCGCGGAGTTCGGCAAGGTCGTTTTCGGCTTTTATGCGGGTATCGATTTCGCGCTCGAACCGGTCTTCGGTTTTTTTCAGGTCGAACATGGCGGTTCTTATATGGTTCTGCATGGATGCGAGGTCGGATTTGAGTTCCGCGTTTTGTTCGATGTATTTCTGAAGCTCGCCGGATGGGTCGGAGACTGACGCGAGCTTGTCGGCTGCATGCCTGGCAAGTTCGCCTTCTGCCTCGACGCGGGACTGGATTTCTCGCTCGAGGCGCTCTTCCGTCTTCTGGATTTCGAGCTGGGCGTTTCGGAGCTGCTCCTGAAGGGAAGCGAGGTCGCCGCCGGCTTGCGCCGGTGGGGTCGACTGGAGCTGGTTTTTGAGAAGCTGGATTTCCTCGTCGCGCTCGGTGACAAGCTCTAAAAGTTTGTCATGGTCTGTGCCGAGGGTTTCCATTGTTTTCTTGTATTTCGACAATTTCGCTTCGAGCAGCTTGATGTTTTCGTCCGACTGGCCGGCGTCTTTTTCGGCGACGGCTTCGAGCTGCATGATTGCGGACTGCAATTCGGCGTCGCGTTCGACGAGGAGTTTTTTAAGACTGTCGACTTCGCCATGGAGTCTTTCGGAAGTCTGGTTGGCAGTGTCGAGCCGGTCACTGAGAGCAAGTTTTTCATTTTCAAGGGCGGTCTCGTTATCAGAGGCGAGGTCTTCGGTCTGTTTCTTTTGATGTTCGAGGTTCTTTTGAGCCTCGTCGCGGTCGGACTGCGCTTGTTCGAGTTGTTTTCTTAATTCATCCAACTCGCCGGACTGTTTGGTCTTTATCTCTTCTATTTGCTTCTCAAACTTTTTGCGTTCCTTTTCGAGCGAGTCTTTTAAGCCGGCGGTTTCCTTCTCGTGGTTGTCTTCAAGTTGCTTGAGTTCGGAGGAGTGTTTTTCCCTTAGTTCATCGACATTTTTCTTATGTTTTTCTTTCTCCGATTCGACATCTCTCCTGCGGGCCGAGGACTCTTTGTCGAGCTCTTGCTTTGTTTTGTCAAGTTCGGAAGAGAGCTTTTCCTTTAGTTCGTCGCGATGTTTCTTATGTTTATCTTTCTCCGACTGGACATCTTTCTCGTGGGCGGAACGCTCTTTTTCGAGTTCTTCCGTTATCCTGGCGAGTTCAGAGGAGTGCTTTTCCTTTAGTTCATCGACTTGTTTCTTGTGTTTATCCTTCTCCGACTGGACATCATTTTTATGGTCCGAGGACTCTTTGTCGAGTTCTTTCTTCGTCTTGTCGAGTTCTGAGGAGAGTTTTTCCTTAAGCTCGTCGCGAAGTTTCTTATGTTTGTCTTTTTCCGACTGGACATCTTTCTCGTGGGCGGAACGCTCTTGCTGGAGTTCTTTTTTGGTTTTATCGAGCACTGAAGAATGTTTCTTCTTCTGCTCTTCGAGCTGTTTTTTTATCTCGTCGAGCTCCGACTTGACTGCCTCTTTAACGTTTTTGGCTTTCGTCTTTACGCCCTTGAGCGAGATTATCTGCTTTTCCTGCTTCTTGAGCTCTTTAATCAGTTCGGCTTTTTTAAGCTTTTCGTAGTCCATTCACGCCTCCGCATGCAGGCATACTTATGTGATGCAAGTCCAATTTTGCATACAAGCTCCGAGATGTCAAGACGCAAAGCGCAAAAGCATCGCGGAGCGTATTCCTTGACAGGCGGGGAAAAGGCGGGTATTCTTTCAAATTCGCGTGATAACAGACGGGGAGACGGCATGAGAATAACCTTTTACGGCGGCGCCAGGGAAGTTACCGGCTCGAAACACATTGTCGAAGCAGGAAACGAAAGAGTGCTTCTGGATTGCGGGATGTTCCAGGGCCGTCGCAAGGAATCGAGGCTCAAGAACACGAACCTGCCGTTCGACCCGAAGACTCTGCGCTCCGTGGTGCTCTCGCACGCGCACATCGACCATAGCGGGATACTGCCCGTGCTGGTAAAGAACAATTTCAAGGGGCCTATTTATACGACCCATGCGACGGTGGATGTAGTGGCGCACATGCTGGAGGACAGCGCGAAGATACAGGTGTCCGACGCGAAATATGTTACGAAAAAGCACAAGAAGCAGGGGCTGCCGCCGGTGAAGCCGCTTTACGGGCCGCGCATGGCCGAGAGGACAATCGACCTTCTCAGGGGAAGAGACTACGGCGAGGTTTTCGACGCCGCGCCGGGGGTGAAGGTCAAGTTTCTCGATGCCGGGCATATTATCGGGTCGGCGCTGACGGTTGTCGAGGCAGTCGAAAACGGGCAGAAATACAGGATAGGCTACGCAGTGGACCTCGGCCGCAAGAACCTTCCGATACTGCGCGACCCGCAGTTAATGGAAGAGATAGACTATCTGATAATCGAATCGACTTACGGGAACAGGCGTCACGACGACATAAAAAACGCGGCAAGCAAGCTTGCGGATGTGGTCAATCGGACGCACAAGAAGAAAGGCAAGCTGCTGATACCTGCGTTCGCGCTGGAACGCACGCAGGAGCTGGTGTATATGCTGAATCACTTGTGGAACGAGGGAGACATTCCGAGTATGAAAGTCTACGTTGACAGCCCGCTTGCGACGAGGGTCACTGACGTTTTCAGGAAGCACCCGGAATGTTTCGATGCCGAGGCGAGACTCAGGCTGAGGGAGGACGGCGACCTTTTCGGATACAGGCAGCTGACTTATGTTGAGAATGCGAAAGATTCCATGAAGCTCAACAATTCGCAGGAGCCGTGCATTATTATCGCCGCATCGGGGATGTGCGAGAACGGCAGGATAGTGCATCACCTGAAACATCACATCGAGGACCCGAATACGACGGTGCTATTCGTGGGCTTTACGGCAAGGCACACTCTCGGGCGAAGAATAGTCGAGAAGAATCCGGTTGTGAGGATTTGGGGTCAGGAGCGCAGGCTGAGGGCGGAGGTCGTGACGCTGGATGCGTTCAGCGCGCACGCGGACGTGGACGACCTCGTGGAATATGCTTCGAGCCTGAAGGATGGCCTGAAGGGAGTCTTCGTGGTTCACGGCGAAGAGGAGCAGTCTTTCGCGCTGGCGGAGGCGTTTGAAGGGCAGGGGATAAAGAACGTCAGGGTGCCCGAACCCGGCGAGACGGTCGTGCTTACGGCCTGATAGCACTTCGAGAATCTTACACTTTTGTCAACAATTTTTCCTTTTGTGACAATATTTGTAACTCATCGCGTTGTTTTGAACGTCTAATAAGATAGGAAGAGGAGGAAAAAAGAGGCATGAATCGGATGCGGCGAATTCTGGACGAGGTTGAGCTAACATGTAAATATGCAAGGTGTTACGCCGTGACCAACTCGTGCCTCGCCTCCGGTTCCTGCCGGGCGACCGGTAACAGGTTGCCTGGAATGGCACGGAATGTGCTGAATAATATGGTGTAAAGCTTGAGGTTGGCCTTCGTCGGAGAAACATAGGCACAAGCAGGGGAAGACTGAGATGACGGCCGAGGAAAAAAACAGGAAGCTCGAAGAGATTTGTCGCTTGAGCAAGTCGCTTGAGGACTGGCTGAAACAGCCGATGCTGGAGTCCGTCAAGGAAATCGGCGTAGAGGCGATAAAATCGAGATTGGCAGAAGTATCGCGCCCGCTTAGGAATGAAGGGAAAGGATACTAAAAGGGTGTCTATCTCTTCCATAAAGGTGCGATAAAACAGATTAAAGGCTGCCGGGAGCAGTGTTTGCTTGCAGAGTAAGACCGACTTCGTTTCCGGCAGTCTTTTTTTAACGCTCGTAAAATCTCTCCTCTTAAGTGTGCATTTCAAAAGCGTTGAAGGCGGAACCTGTTTCTGGTAATATCCGTTTATCCATTAAACGGGGAAGTGCAGATGAACTTTCAGGCGGGCGGAGAATCCGGCAAGCTGATAAAGACTCGCAAGCAGGCCGTTATGGCCGTTCGGTTGCTCGTGCTTGTGGTTCTCGGGCTGGCCGTGAGATACCATCCGCTAACGGGCGGGCTTTCGTACCAGCTCATCCTGCTCCTGGGGCTTTTCGCGATTTCCAACATCGCATTCTGGTTCGTGCAGCGCGAGCAGTTCGAGAGCCGCCGCTCCTACAGTCTCATCCTGCTATTTGACGTCGGGATGATAAGCCTTGTAGCCGCGCTCATGGGAACGCGAAATCCGGAGTTCTTCACGGTGTTTTTCCTGACAGTTCTCGCATCCGCGATGGCGAGAAGAATCTCGCTGTCCATGGGTCTGTCTGCCGTCGCGTTGATAGTGTTTGTCGTGCTTCACGCATCCTCGGAGGGAGTGCAGGCGCTTATGACGCACGCGTTTTTTCTGCGCCTGATACTGCTTTTCGTCACGGCTCTTCTTGCGGGCTATATAGCGGAGGCCCTCGAAGCGGAGCGGCAAATTGCAATCCAATCAAACCCCACTACGGGATTGCCCGGATACTCGCTTATCCGCAATGAGATTGAAAAGCGAATCGCTTGGGGCAGGAAATTCGCCGTTTGTTATATAGATAACGACAATTTCAAGGCATACAACGACTACTACGGCTACGCCCGCGGTGATGGGTTGATAAAGGCCACGGGCCGGGTTATCACGGATGCCGTCCGAAAGAAGGGCAACCCGGGTGATTTCATAGGCCACGTTGGAGGGGATGATTTTTTGGCAATTACCACGCCCGACAAGGTGAACGACCTCTCGAACGAAATTAACGTAACTTTCGGCAGCGAAGTCAAAAAGTTCTACGACAAGTCGGCGCTCGAGCGCGGGTTCATTAAGAGTCATGACCGCAAAGGCGAGACGGCTATTTTCCCAGTTATGGGCCTTTCAATTGCCGTAATTTCGAACGAGAAGCGCGATATCACGAGCCCCGACCAGATTGCGGAAATTGCGGCGCAGCTAAAGAAAAAAGCAAAATCCCACAAAAGCAGAATGTATGTCACGGGAGATACGACCGCCCAGCGGACGTATAAGGAGATAGAAGCCGCGAAGGATAAACAGGCGTCGCCTAACAGAGACGAGAATTCGAAACGGCCCATTGGCGGCGGGCCGGCTGGAGTATCGTAATAAACGGGAATGAAGGTTTCTAATTGGCGGCTCAAAAGAAAATCGCCGTTTTTCGAACAAGACCTATGCCCTATAGCGAGGCAATGCTCGCACATCTGAAAAAATCGTTCAACATAAAGGTCTACTATATCTACTCCGAAGGCCACGTGGTGCATACAGTGACAAAAATAAAACCGGCTTGCGAAGAGTCTTTTTTTATGATTGACTCAAATCTGGGCTGTTCGAAGCTCGCGAGGGCTTTAAGAACCTGCGCGATGCTTGCAGACCTGGCGAAATGGAATCCGGACGTGATATTTCTTCAGGGGTTTTATGCTCCCTTCATTCCCGTTATCGCATGGTCGCTGCTTAACGGAAAAAAGCTTTGTCTTTGGGGGGATTCCAGCTATAGATATCCGCGTTATTCCCTGCTCAAAAGGCTCAGGAATAAAATCATGTTCCCAATTACCAGCAGGATTCTGGATATATTTTTCGCTGCAGGTAGAGGTTGCCATAAGTGGTTGTCAGATAACAAGGTGCCAAAACGAAAGATTTCCATGGCTCCGCTCACGGCTGATACATTTTTCTGGGAGAAGTTCAATCCGACTGGAAACAATAAAAGCCGTAATTCAAATAACAGCGGCAGGTTTAAAATATTGTCAGTTGGAAGGCTCATCACTTCAAAGGGATTCAAGGATGCCGTATGCGCGCTTTCTCTTTTAAACGGCAAGTCTGATAGGCAGATATCATATACCATTGTCGGTGATGGCCCCGAGGGGCAGAGTATCGCGGAGGAAGCCGAAAAACTTGGCGTTCGAACAAATCTCGTCGGTTCGACTTCACCGGAAGAGCTTGCGAAATACTATCTTGAAGCAGACGTTTTTCTCCTGCCATCGCACAGAGAGAGGTGGGGTGTCGTGGTGCATGAAGCTGCGCTGTTCGGGCTGCCGCTGCTTCTGAGTAGCAAGGTCGGAGCCATGGATGACCTTGTTGAGCAGGGCGTAAACGGGTTCGGCTTTGCTCCCGGTTCATCTGCGTCGATAGCAAAAGCGATTGTAAAATCGTTTTCACCCGAGTTTCGCAAAAAGGCGAGCCTTCGGTCGCTACAACTTGCCAGCAATCTTAACGAACGAAAATCCGCCGCTCTTGTGGCAAATGCGATTAACAGCCTGTTCCGTCCTTACTGTCGGCGGCCTGGGAATTAACCCGGCCTGAGTCCGGAAAGCCGCGCTTTGATGTGAAATCATCTGTCAGACTGGATTTCGGGAGGGCGCATTTCGGTTCCATGTTGCCCCGGAGCGTCTTTGCGGGACTTGGTGGAAATTGGAAGCCGAATCACGAAAGTGGTGCCTTTGCCGATTGTCGAGTGGTAAGTGATTGAGCCGTCGTGGTCGTCGATTATCTTTTTGACTATTGGCAGGCCAAGCCCGGTGCCGGCCGGTTTCGTGGTAAAAAAGGGGGTGAAGATTTTTTCCTTGAGCTCTTCGGGTATCCCTCTGCCCGTGTCCGAGATATGTACCTCGTAGTAGTGCCCGTGGTTTGAAGTTGTTACGATAAGCTTGCCTTCGCCCTCGAGCGCGGAAATCGCGTTATGCATCAGGTTGAGAAGCACTTGCTTTATCTGCTGGGCATCTATCATTATAAGGGGAATGGATTCGTCGAGATTCATTTCCGCTTCGATTCCGTGTTTTTGTATTTCTTCTTCCAGCATCATCAGCGTTTCGTCCAAAAGGCGATTTATATTATGCGATTCGAACATGGGACTCGGCGGCTTGGCGAAGTTCATTATATTGGAGAGGATTCTCTCGAGGCGCTCGACTTCCTGAACTATTATCCACGAGTTGCTTTTGACGCGGGAAGTCCTGTCGGGGTTGCGGTTGATTGCGCGGGCGAAGCCGCCTATCGTTACGAGGGGGTTCCTTATCTCGTGCGCGACTCGGGCCGCCATATCACCGATGGTTGCGAGTTGCTCGGAACGAAGCACGCGCTCTTTCGCGGTGCGAAGGTCTTCGTAGGCGGTCGCGAGCTTTTCGACCTTGTCTTGCAGGTTTCGATATGATTCGGCGCTGTCAACCGCGAGCGCAGCCTGGCCGACGAACGCTTCCATGAGTTCAATCTGGTCTTTTACGATTTGCCGCCCGCTGTAGGCATTGTCGGCGAGCACGGCGCCGACTACCCTGTTGCGTGCTATCATCGGAACGACGACGAAAGAATCGCATTTGAATTTTTCGAGGAAATTGTCGCTGACTCTCGAATCCGTGGGAGCGTTCGTTATAAGATAAGTCTTTCTTTCGCGGATAGCGAGAACTGGCACTTCCCTGGATTCGCGCAGCGAGAACTTCACGTTGCAAACGAACTCGCTCAGCAGCGTTTGCTTGGGGTTGTCGATTCTGTCGTATGCGGCAAGAAGGTCGTTGAGGCTGCGCTGTTCCTTCGATAGCTCGCTCCATACTTTGATGGCATCCTGAAGACTTGTGGGACCGACCGCCATTTCGCCATCGAGACTCTGGCGTTCTTCGTTGATTAGAAACAGGAAGGCGCGAGAAAATCCTATTGCCACGCCCGCAGTCGCGCAGGTAAGAATTGTGAAAAGAACCCTGTCCAGTTCGAGAGTCCCCTGAATGGAAGTCGCGATGTTGCGCAGAACGGTCATGACGTCTCGCCTGCGTATCGTTTCAGTCACGTCATCCAGCACAAGCAGGATGTCGGCGTTTCCTTCCCCCGAAATGGGAGTGATTGTGACGTTGAAATAAAGGTCCCTGCGACCCGGGCCCGTGTCGTAGTAAACATCATGCAGTGCGCCCGTTTTTTCTTCGGTCTGAACCACCTTTCGGATTTTATCGATAAGTTCATCCTTGCGCGTGAGATGTTCGCCGAGCAGGTCGGAAATATGCTTGTTGCGCACGACGGCTTCGTCGAATCCCATCTTGTCGTAGAATGTCGGATTGGCGTAAAGAAGTTTAAGGTCTCTGTCAAAAACGGCGAGGAGAGATGGAATAGAGGCTACTATTTCGCGGTTGAGGTCTTGCAGTCTTCGAATCTCGTAGCTCTGAGTCTCGACGCGCTGCTCGAGAAGAGACTGCTGCTGTCGGAGGGAGCTTTCGTATTCGTGCGAGCGGAGCAGCCTATTTATCCTGGCCATGAGGACCGAAGATATGTACGGCCTTACAATGCAGTCGTTGGCGCCGGCCTTGAAACATGAGAGCATTTCTTTTGCGCCGAGGTCGCCCTGCTGGCAGAGGATGATTACGGGCAGGTCCGATTTCGTCGTTATCTGTCGTATATCGCGGCATACCTTGTCGGCCGTATTGCCCGTAAGTCCCGCATCTATTATGGCGATGTCCGCCCTGGAATCAGCGACGATGTCGATAAGGTCGTCTTCTCCGTGTGCTTCGATGGGCTCGTGCCCTGCGTGCTGAAGCAGGAGCGCGAGCGCGGAGCTTTCGTCCGGGTCGGCTATCGCAAGGCATATTTTAGCTTTATATTTTTCCAACGTGAACATCCATTGAGAGTTTCACTTCGGAGTCCTTGCCCATATCTATGGGCCAGATTACGAAAGCTGCGCAGCACTGGAACACTTTCTCGAATCCGCTTTCGGAGTGGTTGACGGAGTAGACCGGATGGACGATAACGCGCGCCTGCGGTTCGGCTTTGACTCGAATCTGCAGGCCGATTCTTTCGTCTCGTATTCCGAATACCTCATGCGTGCCGAGGTCTGCCGTGTCGCCGAGCGTTCCTATCTTGTCGCCTTCACCGTTGAAATACCATTTGGCGGGGTCGCGGTCGGAGAGCATGGCGAAGTTGAGTTCTATAGCGAAGTCAGCCTGCAGTCCGGCTTTTCCTGCGTTTTCCAGACAATATTCGACTTTGAAGTCGCCTTCTTCGCCCGATAGCTCAATCGTTTTGACAAGGCCGAATTCGCGGTCTCCCTCCTGGGTGAACGCCACTTCGCGGGAGGTCATTTCGACCAGGCCCTTTTCCCTGTCTATCCGGTATTTGCGGCGTGAGAGCGAAGTGCCGGATATCTCGCTGTATTCGCAACTGGCGAGAGTTTCCGGTGAAAAACCGGGGGCGAGCAAGTGGTCAATCAGGGCTACGCGCGGGTAACGGTCATACAAAAGGTATTTTTCGAGTCCTGAGGTGTCGGCCGATATCTCATGTATCGACGGCACTTCGGTATCGGAAGGCGGGTTGTCGAGCTTTGCATGTACTTCGCGGTGGTAGTATTCGACCCTGCGCTCGACCGTATTGAGCAGGTTGAATTTTATCGGCGTGAAGTCGAGTTCGTAAAGATGTCCGCCTGCGTCGGGCTTAAGATAAAGGTTTACCGATTTGTTGCTCAGTTTTATCTCGGTCACGCCGTCGAGGTCGAAGTCGGCTTCTTCCACCGTAACGCTTTTGGAAGTGCGCGCGATATTTTCAGCCGAAATCAGGTTCTCGTATATTGCGGTTCTCAGGTGCGGCAGGTAGAGCCCTCCGAAAACCCCGTGCCAGTAAGCGCAGTTGCACTGGCCGCGGTAAAGGTTCATTATGGCTTCATCCTGATTTGCGAAGCTGCCCGAGTTTACCAGTCGGGAAACCTCTATCATCTTGGCGTACATCCTGAGGGCTTCCGGGTATTTCATCCGGAAGTTTCGCCATGTTCCGCCCCTTATGCAGAAGCTGACGAGGTCGAATACTCCCCTGTCTTTGAGGAGGTCGACAAGCTGGTCGTAGCGCTCGCGAGTTTTGTTCTCAAGCACCCACTCGCCCATCTCGCGGTAGGATGCATCGGGGAGATATATCCTTCCAAGTGGCGCAAGCTTGTCGAGCGCCTGTTCGAAGTGAATCGTTTCGAGCCACGACGAGTTTTCCTCGATGGCCTCGAAGAGTCGCTCGAGCCATCCGTCTTTGTATACGTGCTTGTGTGTGCCTGGCCACGTGCCGAATTTTTCGCCGTCGTCGGCGTATACGACGAGCTGCTCTCTTCCGTCCCGGACAAGCGACTTGAGATGCACTATGACATCCTCGACCGTTCTGAAGGGAATAAGGTATCGCAGTTGTTCGCTTATCGGGAATACCTTGATTACGCCGCCTTCGTGTTCCGTCGTATAGTAGCCGAGAAGCTGCTCATCCGTGAGGCCGGCGTTTTTGAAATGGGTGTCGTCGAGCATAGTATAGCTGACGCCGGACCGGGAAAGCGAGAGGGCGAGGAACTGTTCCCATACTCGCTCCGCAAGCCATACGCCTGCGGGTCTTTTTCCGTAAACGCTATCGAGATGCTCCGCATACTTTGTTACCTGACCGATGCGGTCTTCTTCCGGGAGTATGGTGAGGATGGGCTCGTAGAACCCGCCGCCGAGAATTTCGACCTGTCCGTCGTCGGCCATGCCGTGGAGCCTGTCTATGTGTTCGGGGTGATGCTCCTGCAGCCACTCGTGGAGCGGGCCCGAGTTGTGGAGCGAAAACTTGACTTTCGGATGTCGGCTCGCAAGCTTCAGAAAAGGCAAATAGGCCCTTTTGAAAGCATCCTCGAAGACCCCGTCGAAGTTGCCGACCGGCTGATGGTTGTGAATCCCGATTGCGAAATATATCTTACCCATGTTTTGCCGCGGCTTTCTCGTAAAGCTTGACATATTCCTTCGCGCTGACTTCCCATGAGAAATCCTGCGACATGGCGGTCGATACGAGCTTCTTCCAGTCTTTCGGTTTTTTGGCATACGTATCGACGGCCCTTTTCACCGTTTCGAAGAGAGTGTCGGTATCGTAATCGTCGAAGGAAAACCCGTTGGCCTCGCCGCTCTTGAGCGTGTCGGGATTGAAGTCGGTAATCGTATCTGCGAGCCCGCCAGTCGCGCGGACAATCGGCAGAGTTCCGTACTTGAGGCTGTACATCTGATTGAGCCCGCAAGGTTCGTACCGGGACGGCATGAGGAACATGTCGGACCCAGCCTCTATCATGTGGGCGAGCTTGTTGTCGTACTTGAGACTTACGCCCGCCTTGTTCGGGTATTTGTCGGCAATTTTCTTGAAGAGTTCGTGGTATTTCTGGGTTCCAGTTCCGAGAACCACGAGCTGCAGGTCGAGCTTCATGATGTCTTCAATCGCCTCGCCGAGGATGTCAAAGCCTTTCTGGTCGGCCAGTCGCGAAACGATGCCGATAAGCGGAACAGCCGGTTTCTGGGGCAGGGCGTAATGCTTTTGAAGGTCCCTCTTGCACAATGCTTTGCCCTTGAGGTCGCCCGGCGAGTAGTTGGCGGGTATAAGGTTGTCGGTGGCGGGGTTCCAGCTCGCGTAGTCAACGCCGTTGAGTATTCCGAAAAGGTCATCGGACCTCGACGAAAGAACCGCTTCGAGCCCTGCGCCGAACTCCTCCGTCTGGATTTCTTTCGCGTATTTTTGAGATACGGTATTGAGTATATCGGCGAAAACGATTCCGCCCTTGAGGAAGTTTACGCTTCCGTAGAATTCCATTTCCTTCCAGTTGAAATGGTCCCAGCTTATACCCGTGAAATTCATGTGCCATTTCGGGAAGCTGCCCTGATAGGCCAGGTTGTGAATGGTCAGAAGGGTCGCGGCTTTGCCGAGCGATTCGTGAGCCGCGTATTCCGTTTTCAAGTATACTGAAATCAAGGCAGACTGCCAGTCGTTGAGATGGAATACATCCGGTTCGATTCCGAGCGCATCGACGGCTTCAAGAACAGCTCTCGAGAAGAAGGCAAACCTTTCGGAGTTGTCGTGGTAGCCTTCTCCGGCATGCGAGTAAAGGTCTCTGCGGTAGTAGTAGTCGTCGTGCTCGATGAAATATACCGTAACGTCCGTGCCGGGTAAGGTTCCCTTGAAAACCGAAGCTTTCTGTTTGCGGTGCCAGACGGGAAATTCGACTTTTACGCCCGTCTCTTCCATGGGAAGGCCTTTTTCCATAACGTGCCTGTAAAGGGGCATAAAGACGCAGGTATTGTGGCCGAGCGCGGAAATTGCTGCCGGCAAGGCGCCGGCGACGTCGGCGAGACCGCCCGTTTTCGCAAACGGCACGACTTCCGAAGATACGAATATTACGTTCAAGGCAATCTCCTTTCAGGTTTGCGACGAATACAACATTTCTAACATTTAACCTCGCGCAGAAACTCCGAAGCGTTTTCCGGTGATACGGGATTTATATAACATCCCGTTCCCCACTCGAATCCGGCTGTCTTCGTGAGCCTCGGTATTATCTCGAGATGCCAGTGGTATTCTTTAAGATAGTCGATGTCGAACGGCGAAGAATGAATGATATAGTTATACGGCGCCTGTTCGAGCGCAATTTCCAGCTTGGAGAGGACAATTTTCAGGATAAGCGCGAAATCTTCCATGACCTGTTTGGGAGAGTTTTCGAAATGTGAAAGGTGCTGTTTGGGCACTATCCAGGTTTCAAACGGAAAGCGAGCGGCGAAAGGCGCGAAAGCGACGAACTCGGCCGTCTCCTCGACGATTCTTTTCCCGTAGGAAATTTCCTCTCTTATCATGTCGCAGAAAATGCAACGGCCGCGGTACGAGTAATACTCGGTGGAGCCGCGGATTTCTTCCGATATTCTAATGGGCACGAACGGGGTCGCGATAAGCTGGGAGTGGGTATGGGAGAGAGATGCTCCGGCCTCGCGGCCGACGTTCTTGAAAACGAGTCCGTATACGAGGCGCCTGTCCTTCTTCAAATCGACAAGCCTGTCGCGATAGGCCCAGACAATCTCCTGGATCTCGGGCACTTCGAGACAGGATGGCGAATGATGATGGTATGGAGTTTCGACGAAGACCTCGTGCGCGCCTATGCCATTCATCAGGTCATACATCCCCATCCCGCGCTTTTCGAGGTCCCCCTCGATACGAAGGGCCGGGAACTTGTTCGAGATAACCCTGACGCGCCATCCGGGTTTGTTGGGCGCGGTTCCCGCTTTACGGTAGGCAAGTATCTCCGGGGGGGTCTTGTCCTCGTTTCCCTCGCAGAAGGGGCAGAAAGCTTCGTCGGGCTCGGGGGTTTTATGCTTGAAGTCCGAGGGCCTCTTGGCTCTCTCGTGTGCAATTATGACCCACCTTCGGATTATAGGGTCTTTTCTGAGTTCCGGCATATCCTTAGCTCTCCTGTTATTGTCAAATCAAGCCTGCCATTGAATCATCTCAAACTCTTCAGTCGGGCTTTTAAATGCAATAGGCCCTCCGTAGGGCAGTTTCTCGACTGCGCCGCCGGGTGCCGAGAATTCGAGCTGGAACCTGACGTTTTGCCCCTGGCCAATGCCGAGCACCTTGAAGGGCACCGATATTTCGACAAACCTGTCCACCGCAATCTCACCCGTGCGTTCCGGTTTGCCCCGGACCTCCAGAGTTCCACCGGTCAGTTTCTCCGCCCTGATTTCTATTTCTTCCGGCTCGAGGAAGCTCAATGTGAGCGACGATTCCGACAGGTCGGACATCTTTCCGTCGAGGTCAACCCGCAGGTAGAAACTCTCGAGATTGAAACCGAAATAAACTTCGGAAACGAGCGCACCGGCGGGTCTCGCCATTGCGCCCTGGTCGCGGCCGGGCTCGTACTTGCCCGCGCAGAGCCACTCGAAATAATCCGACCTTCGCCCGTCTATGCGCACGTCGAGCAGCGCATAAGGCTGAGTATAGACGGACTTTGTGATTCTTACAATAGGTTCATCAATAAAACCGGGTATTTCACCGCCCAACACTTCGAATACGCTTTTCAGATGGCTGCGGAAAAGCATATCGAACTGTTCGTCGTGAGGGCTGCTATGCTGCTCGGAGAACCACCAGAACCAGTCGCTGCCTTCGGCCCTGTAGATTCCTTCCCATGCCTTTGCGCTGTCATGGGCCGGCAACGAGTCGCCGGCGTCCGTAAGAGCCCGGCGCGTCTTGCCGAGATATTCCCATCCCTTATTATTTATTTCTTCGCCTATCCAAATCCTGAAGTTGTGACCTATCCATGAGCCTGCGAAAAGACCGTCGAGCGGTGCGGATTGGTTGTCCGCAAGGTAGTCCGATATCCGGGCGGTGCGAACGCGTCTGGATACGGAGAGAAGCCCGAAAAGCTCTCGAAAGAAAGTGAGACCGCCTTCGGGGTATGATTCCCAGGCATTTTCTCCGTCCAGGATTATCGGCACAATCCAGGTGCCCTTTTTACTGGCCGCGACATCTGCGATGCGATGAAGATGCCCCACAAGGTCAGACGCGGCGGCCTTGGGCTCGTAAGTATAATATGTGAAACCTATCAGGTCGGAAAGATAATGGTCTCTGAAAATGACTTTTATCGAATGAGAATCCGAGTTGGCTTGATATGCGTGGTAGAGAAGACTGCCTCGGTCGTCTCCATCGAGCCTTATCGATTTGCCGGAGCGAGAAAGTGTGGCGGCAAGTATTTCCTCGTCCGTTGCGCACCATTCGATTCCGGCTTCCGCCAAAATGTTTATGACGTGCGTGCTTACGCTCCCTTCCGACGGCCAGCAGCCGCGAGGCTTCGTGCCGAAAATGTCGGCATGAAATTGCACGGCTTTGCGCATTTGCGCAAGAGCATCTTCCGGCGCACGCGGGAATGATGCCGGTAGTGGGGCGCCCTGCATGGATTCGTGAGCCGCCTGAGTGTCGCATAGAAGAGGCATAATCGGGTGATAGAAAGGAGTAGTCGTAAGTTCGGCAAGCCCGGATTCCGATAGAGAGCGATATAAAGGCACGATTTCACCGAGCAGCTTGACCTGCAGGTCGAGCAGTAGATTTTTATCTTCTTCTGAAAAACCTTTCCCTTTTTCTATTAACTGGGCGACGAGAGGTTCTTTTTCCCGGCTGTAAGGGTGAAACCATGCCAGGTTGAACCAAACCTGCAAATCCCGGAAATCCTGTTCCGTCCAGCGTTTGCATGCATCAGGCGCGGAGAGGGTTGTTTTCCGTCCGGACAGGTCGAGCAGTTCCCGGTATCTCGGGAAAGGCTCAACCATCGTATTCCAGTTGGCGCTGAAAAACTCTTTCAGGAGAAATTCTTTCTCGCCTTGCTCAAGCTCGCCTGCAGGCTTGCGTGAAATGCGAAGGTAGAGGTCCGAGCCACCTCCTGAAATGTCGAGCAATTGCTCGAGCATGGCCGGTACGAAATTGAAGTTCTGTTTTATTTCGGGGAATTCGGCCGCAATCCGGGCCATGGAGTAATAATCTTTGACGCCGTGAAGGCGCGTCCACGGCAGAACAGCTTCTCCCGTAGCGGGATTTCTATAGTCAGGTTGATGGTAGTGCCATAAAAAGGCCACAACGACATCGGCCATGATATATGATTTCCTGGAAAAATAGAGACAAGAAGAATTTTATTTGTACTGCATCCGCCTGTCAAGCTAATAGGTTGTTGTGACGAATCAAATCAAAAATCCCTTGCAGGCGATTCTTCTTTCTCCTCTTCATCGCCCTGCCTGGGTATGCTGGTTTTGTTTTCCGAGAGCGCTCCGAATTTCGCTTCCTTGACAATTACCTGGCGCGATTTCAGAAGCTCTGCGCGCACCTGCGCGAGGATGGAATCCGGCGCTCCAAGGATGACGAGAACTTCCGTTCCGGCGTATTCAATGAACGCGGTTTCATCTGAATTTTTGTCTTTTAAGGCATATCCGTTTTCGGTTTTAAGCGCGTTCGCACCAAAGCGTTTTTCAAACATCCCGGCGCATGCCTTGGCGAATTCTTCCGCGTCTTTTTCGGTATCCCATACGGAGAGCCAGCCGAATATGGAAGCCCCTTCCTTTTCGGCAGATTCGATAAGAATATATGCATCTCCATCCCATCCCCGGGCGGCTTTTTCCGAGGTTTCCTCGTCGATAAATTCTGCAAGCATGATTCTGGTTTGAAATTCGCCCATGTTGCTTGTAATCACTTCTTTCCATTCGCCTTTCAGGCGTTCATGCAGGAGCGGGAGATGGATTTTAACTGGGTAATCAATTTGTTTTATATACTTGTCGGGGTGCATTATCTGCTCGGTGGATAAAGGCGGATTTTCAAAAAGGTTGTCGAGCGTTTTCCAGGAACTGTGTTTGGCCAGGTACTGCTGAACAAACGAAGAGCCGTATCCGTAAGAGAAAAATAGCATTTCCTGGATGAACTTCGGGGCCTTGGCGAGCGCGGAATTCGGGTTTGCCTGCTGTCCCAGCTTCGCCTGCTCGTAAAGCATTTTGCCTATGTCAACGGGCATATTGAGAACTGAGCTGCCGTTCTTGGCGAACATGTATTCGAGGCCGCCCAGGGTCGCTTCGCCCTCGATTATGCTTTTGAGGGCAAGTCCCAGGTCATCATTATGATGAATCACCTGCATCATGGCATCTATATGGTAATACTGGTCTTGCAGCGCGTGAAATATCTCGTGAGCCAATACCATATCCTGCATGGGAGTGCCGATGTTCTGCTCCATGAGGAACAATTCGCTTTTTTCGGGGTCGTAAAAACCGGCGACTTGCTCGGTCAGCATATCGACCATGATTTTTGTCAAATCGAGTTTCGGCTCGATGAGGCCAAGTTTGACAAGTACTTTTTTCGCCTTGTCCATCTCTTCTACGAATTCGGGCTTTTCAGTCTGCGCGAGTATGTATTTTTCAAGCTCGCCTTTTGTTTTAATTCCTACGCCGAAATCTTTTCTGAATTTCTTGCCGCGGATGCCGCTGACTGATTTTTTAAAAGACTCGACCTGGTTGAGGATTTCTTTCCGCGAATCCTTTTTTTCTTTTTTCTGAGGAATTTCCTGGGCCGCAGCTATCGGCAGAAAAAGAACCAGCAGAAAAACAAGCAGCAGTTTCTTCATATTATAACTCCCATAAAAAAGCCCGGCCTTATTATACGCCGGGCTTATATTAAACGCAATATTCGTATTTTATTACCAGTTCGAGCTTCCGAAGAGCTCTTCTTCTTTCTCGCGCAGAATGGTAATGTCCGCTTTGAGAAGAATCACGAGGTTTCTTTTGAGATTCATTCTGCCTTTTCTTCGGAACAGGTTTTTGATTATCGGTATTTTGCCCAAAAGCGGGACTGTAGTTTCGAGCTCATAATCCATCAGGTCCTTGAGCCCGCCAAGAATTACCGTTCCGCCGTCGGGGACTATTACGGTAGAGCGAATTTTAGTAAGCGCTATCGTCGGCAGTTCGATATTGACGCTTGTGAGGCCGCCTTGCAACTGAACCACGCGGCCCGTACGGTCCTGGGTGAGCCCGGTGAGGTCTACGGCCATTGTGGGCTTGACTTCGACAAGCACATACTTTTTATCGTATGTAACCACGGGTTTTGCTTCGAGAATAGAGCCGTGATTCAGAATACCCACGACAGGCTGCAGCGTTGGGATACCGACCGTATTTATTTCGATGTCGGCGAGATACGATTCCTGGTAAATCGCCATGACATGTGAGCGCTGAGTGTTGAAAACGGTGATTCTCGGTGCTGACAGTTCCGTAGTCTTGTAGTTCTTTGACATGGCATCAAGAACCGCTTGCACCTGATATTCCTGGGTCAGGTTGTACTGAACGGCCATTCCGCCGGTTGCCGAGATATTGAACGGGAATCCTGCGGCAAGCGGGACGCTCAAAGCGTTTGCAATGCGGCCTCGAAGCTCGGCCTGGCCTTGTGCGTTGACATAATGATAACCGGCGCTGACATCTCCTCCAGCGGTGTCGTTTACAGTTACTCCCAAATCGCGCCACGCTATGCCGAGCTGTTCGAGGAAGTTGCGCTGTACGTCGACGAATCTGGCTTCTATCGTAACCATTATGCCGACTGTCTTTTTGAGCGTAGCCAGGAGCTTTTGTATTTTCTTATGCGCTTCGAGTGATTTGCGTACGATAAGGAGGCCGCCGGTATAGCGAATTTCGCCGTCCATATCGTCGTCGCCCAGAATTCGCTCGATAAGCTCCTGAAGCTTTTCCCAGTCGAAACCAGCGCCGACGGAATCTTCGCCGTCGGAATCGCCGAGGTCGATAATGCCTCCGCCAATACCGCCGCCGCCGCCTCCTCCGCCCTGCCACGGGTTGCCCTGGTCTCTCAGTGCAATCTGCGGTGCTGGGAAGTCGGGAACTTTCTGTACAATCTCCGAGACGTTGTAGAACTCCAGGAAGAGCTCCGGGGGTTCCGCATCTTCGGTAGAAATGTAAATAACGTCATGCTTGATTGTCCATTTTAGCGTATCATCGACGGCCAGGATAAGCGCGAGGGCGTTTTTAAGGCGTATCTCGCGAAGTCTCAGGGAAATGGTCGCGTCTGAAACCATGTCTCTCGCATCGTTGGACATTACAAAGTTCAGGCCGGTAATGTCGCGAAGGAAGTTAATGGCTTCGTCGAACGGAGTTTCAGAAAAGTTGATTGTAACCTTCTGATTTTCAAGCTTGCTGTTTATGCGAATTATGGCCGGGCTTTCTTCTCTCTGAATCATTTTCAGTAGAGGAAGCTCGCGCTGCGAGATGATTTCCCATTCCTTCTCGTTGGGGTAGCGAAGAAGGTCCATATACGGAATGGCGACCCTATCGACGTCCTCGTAAGCTCGCTGCATATGCTCGACTTTGTCCTGAACGTTCTGCAACTGTTTCTTGAGGTGGCGATACCTGGTGGCATGTGCCAGGAGCTTTATCGCCTCGTCGTTGTGCGGGTCAAGCCGGAGGACCTTTCCGAGAGTGCCTTCGGCGCGGCTGTATTTCTCGAGCCTGACATCTTCTTTGGCCTGTTCCATTAGCGTTACGATTTTGGCCCTGATATACCTGTAGTCGCTCGCCTGTTCGAATTCTTTCTGTTCCTGCGCTATCTTCTGCTGAACTGACCTTGTAAACTGTTCCTTCGCCTGGGCCTCGATTCTTGCAAGGCCTATCCAGAACTTGGCGGCGTCTTCGTAACCTTTTTTGTCGATGAAATAGGGGAACCAGCGCACTATTTCGAGGACCTGCTCGAATTTGTTTATTGCCTCTTCGTACATTTTGTCGTCGAAGAGCCTTCTCGCATCGACGTAGACGCGCTCCATTTCGGCCTGTGCCTGTTGAATGCGGGCCCTTCGTTGCTCGACGAGCTGTCTGGCGACATCGTGGATTTCGCCTTTTCTTTCCCCGATAATCCAGAGTACTTCGTAAAGAAGCTTCCTGGCCTTGTCATGGCTGGAGTCGAGCCGCGAAGCGATTCGAAGGTCATGTGCTGCTTCTTGATAGCGGAGCTGGCGGTAGAGGTTCAGGCCGGAACGATAGAACCGTTCGGCCGTTTCCTTCTTGGCGCCTTCTTCAACTCCGAAGACCTCCATTATGCGGGCTGTTTCCTCGTTTTCGCTCAGCTCTCTTGTCGCGCCGCCTTCGATTGCTCCCGGTTCATCCTCGCCAAAGGCAGGCTGTTCTTCCATCGGACCTGCGGCAAGGGGAGTGGCTTGGGGCACTTCGGCAACTGGTACCGGTTCCTGGACCTGGGCTGATGCGCAGCCCGCGCCTGCCAGCGCGGCAAAAAGCACAGCAAGTGTGATAAACTTGGCGGCGCTTGTCATTTATCTCCTCCCAATTTTTCAAGGGTCTGTAAGCAGAGAATTTACCGAAAATCAGGATAAATAAAACTTGTCACGGAATTGTCACAATCGAACTAAAATTTTTCCCGTTACCTGTCCGGGGGCAGCCATCCTCCACCGGGGTCGCGGGGCGTCTCATCCGGTTCTTCAGGTTCTTCGGGAGTCGAATCGCCGGATTCATCCGGTTTTTCCGATTCGTCTGGCGGCGGAGCGGGGGCTTCCTGCGCAGCCGGAATGCGTTTTGTCTTGTTTTTCGAGTTGGCGATTATAATGTATTTTTCGGTTTTTCCCGGTGCCAGCTTCTTTTCACCGAAATCCTTGAGTTTCCAGTCGGTCTCAATGCCCTTTATTATTATCTTTGACCCGCGATCAAGCGTGACGGATTCCTGCTCTTTGTCGCCGCCCGGTTTGAGGTAGGTGATTTTAATCCGGAGTTTGGCGTTTGGACTCGATATATCGCCGTACCAGAACATGCGTTTCGTGTCGAATTCGAGATTGAAGGGAGTCTCGACAGCCACGTGATTGCTGTCCTGCTCGGGCGAATCCAGCGGGATTACATCCGACCTTTCTATTTTGGCAGCTTTGGAAGTAACCCTGTATGTGTATTGGGTGCTTGGCGCCACGGTCTTGTCAATATAGTTTTTAGTCTCCTTGTCGAGGTTGTCGAGTTTCAGCCATTCACCGGAATCGCCTTCCTTTCGCCTTAGAACATACCCGAGAACGTCTATGTTATCGTTGCTCTGCGAATCTTCCCAAGTGAGAGTTACCTGCCCGACTTCCGTCTCCGCAGAGAGAATGGGGTTTCCGTGCGTGGGCTGGTGCGGGCGTTTGAAATCGGCCGACCTGAGAACGAAAGGCCTTTTGAATGCGAACCACTGAGGTTGTTTCCCGGGCTTGGGCACTTCCATGAAAGGTTTTTTGACATCCTGAACGAACGATGGTTCTACTTGAGATGGCTTCTCGGCATCAAGTTGGGCGTTGTTGATATCATCGCTGAGCTTTCCCGCCTTGGCGGAGAGTCTTTCCGCTTCCGAGGTGCCTGTCGCAAGGAGGAGGAGGTAGACGAAGATGATGAAAACGACAAGGCCAATCACGACTTTGTCAATATGTTTTAGAATTTGTTCCTTGAAGTTCTTGTCGCTCATTTAATCGCTCCTCAAGCCTATTTCTGCGCTTCCGGCTGCGCCTTTTTCATGCTCATGACATTATACGCAAACTCGACGACGACGGGGGGCTCGCTGATAAGATGGTCCTGGTCGGGAAGATTGCCCATCTTGTTTATCGGTTGCTGTCCGAAGTTGACGCCGCCGTTTTTGTCGAGCACTTTTGGAAAAACGAAGTTGGTGTTTTGCCCCACATAAGTTATCCCTCTTGCGAGAGGCAAGTAATTTGTCGATATGGTGGCGAGCTTGGGTTTTATTATTTTGAGACTGACAAATTTCATATTTATATAAGGGTCGGAGTTGTTAAGTTTCTCGATCATCGTGCTTACGGACCCGTAGGGCACCTGAACGATAAAACATACGGGGATAATGTCAAAATGCTCATTGATTGTTTCGGAATTATTGCCGTTTGCCGGATTGGTATTGAAAAAGGAGACGAATGATAGATTGTTACCCCCGGACGCGATAAGCGCGTTTACAATCGCCTTCTGGATATTAAACTGCATCTGGGCGGTTCGGATGTTCTGGGTGTTTAGCTCGTTGGTCTGCCAGAAGCCGTTCTCATTCTGGCCGGGTACCGTGTCGTTGGGTCCGAGCTGCTTGGCGAATCTTCTATAGCCGGCGACGAGTGCGCTTTCTTCGGAGTTGAGCTTGGATTTTATTTTCCCGATTCTCTTGATATTGCTTTTTGGCAGAGGATTTTCGTCGTTTTCATCCTGCAGGACTATCGAGTCGTTTTCCTCGCGTATTATTATCCCGGTCAGCTTTTCTCCGGATGCCAGTTCGATTACATTTTTGTCTTCCTTGGCGCCCAGCGTTATCCAGTTGTTTTCGCAGAGTTCTTCGAGTTTCTTGAACTCGTCGAGATAAAGGGACTGGAATTGTGCAGGTGTCGGCTCTTGATCCCAGGTCAGGTTGAGAGCCGCATACCATTTCTTGAGCCCCTTCTTGTCGATATCCCTGTAGAAAGCGACTATTTTTTCATATTCTTTTTGAAGTTTCCCTCTGTTTTCGCTCAGGATTTCATTGGCTTTATCCGTTGGAATAGATGTCCCCATCCTGGCAAACCGGTTGAGTTTTTTCAGGGTCCTGTCGAGTTTTTGAGCTTTTTCTTCAATCACCGCTCCTTGTGGAGATACCGCCACCAGGTAGATGATTATTTCAACGAGCAGGATTGCCCCGAGGATAATCCACATCGTATATTTTTTCATAGGTCGCTACTCCGGGTTATTTTGCATTTTCTTTCTGAAACGGAACTTTCCATTTGAGAATGAACTTGTAATAAGTCTGGTTTGACCCGTCTGGTCTGCTTGCGAGATTGGATTCCGGAAGCAGGCTGAGAATCCTCTTGTCAGGCGGGAGTTCGAGAATATCATCGGAGTTGAGGCCGAACATCTCGGCGACCTTGTCGACGAATATCTGCTTGAGCCGCATGTCCGTCTGAGTGTCCGTCTGGTCTGCAACCACCGCTGCCGTCAGTTTTATGCTCAAGCCTTCGACGGGTTTGCCTTCTGGCCGTTCTTCCGCGTATTCGCCGGTCTCGAACTCGATCAGCCATACTTTGTCGCGATTGACAAGGTCCATGTCCGCATCCGGGAAAGGCGGGAAGAGATCCTTGGGCCATTTCCCCATAAGGGGCGCGGGTATCAGCGGCTGCGAATCCGGCACGGCGCGATTGATGTTGTTTATTATTTCAATAGGAAGATTTCGCCGCCTGGCAAATTCGACAAGGTCGACAATCTTGCTTTGGGTTCCCTGCAGCGCCTCCAGTTTTTCTTGTTCCTTCTGGATGTCCTGAAGCTCGTCGAGAAGCTTTTTCGACTTGTTGTAGGTCGTTTCGAGTGTCTCAATGCGGCCCGAGCTGGACATGTACGAGAAAAGAATCAGAAGCAGAAGCAGCGCGGCCGCGGCAATAAATATCGGCTGTTTTCGCTCTATCTGCCGCACCTTGGCGAGTTTGCTGGGTATGAGATTGACCTGATGGGGCCCTTTGCCGAGCGCCTGAATCGCAAGACCCATCGCCACCCCGAAAGACGGGAGGTGCTCCTGCAGAATCGTAATATCGACGTCGTGGGCCAGTTCCATATGCATGATGTCGAAGAAACGGTTGATTTTCATGTCCAAGTTCGAGGCGAAGAAGGTTGCAAGACCCTCCAGTTTTGTCGCGTTCCCGAGAAGAACCATCTGTTTCGACTCGGATTTGTAGAAGGAAAGGGAGCGCAGAATCTCGCCTACGAAATCCCGGAGCACCGGCTGCATGACTGCAAAAAGCTTGTCCGATTGTTTGCTTTGGGATGCCTTCATCTTGAGTTTTTCGGCTTCGAGGAAGGTGATTTCGAATTCTTCCACCAGCCGCTTGGTTATATCGTTGCCCGCAAGCGGGAGGTTCCTGACGTTGAATTTGCCGCCCTCGATTACGAGCAGGTCCGTATGGTCTGCGCCGATGTCGACTACAATCGCGTTGTCCGGAATGTCCATCTCGAAGCGGGTGAAGTTGAAGAGCGCCAGGGGCGCTATCGTAAGCACATCCACGTGCAGCTTGGCGGCGTTGAAGTCGGCAAGCAGGTTGTTCACAATTTCTTCGCGAATCGCAAAGATTCCGACCTCTATTTCTTCGCCGACGGCATATTCCCGCTCGACTTTCTGATATCCCCATATGACATCCGAAAGCGGGAAGGGTATCTGCTGGGCCGCCTCGTACTTGACTACGTCGCCAATCTTCTTGTCATCGACCGGCGGGAGCTTGATAAACCTCGTAAACGCGGCATAGCCCGGCACCGCGACGGAAATAATGTCGGTAGCCTTGACCTTGTTGCGCAGCTTGAACTGCGCGAGGGCCTGTCTTATCTCCGCTGAACTGGGCTGCTCTTCCGAGCTGCCGAAATAGTCTATTACATCAAGTCCCGTAATCTCGACCGTATCACGCAACTTGTGCATACGGATGGTTTTGAGCGAAGAGCGCCCGATATCAACGCCCCATACGACATCTTCTATTATCATCGGCAGGCTTCTCCCTCCAACGGTCTCGAAAAAGGGTTCTTCGAGCAACCAGTCAGTTCACTCTTCAAGTGCATAGGCAGTTTTGAATTATATTCACATCCCCTCTTTCGTCAAGGCGAAACTGGCCACAAATCGTTTATGCGCCCGATGTTCCGGCACGTAATCTTTGCGCAGCTTCATATTATATGACGGAGTCTTTTCCGGTCGATTTTGCTTTTATTTCTTCGAGCTGCTTCTCATAACCTTTTTTGCCCATCAGGGCGTAAGCGGCTGCTTTGCCGGCTTCCACTCCCGGCTGGTCGTACGGGTTGATGCCGTATATCATGCCCGCATAGGAAGTCTGAACTTCAAGAAGGAATAGCAGTTGCCCGAGGGTTTCTTCATTGACGGCCGGCAGGATGATTGTTGCGTTGGGCCGCCCGGCATCGGTAAGGGCGAGCCTCGTTCCCGCCAGTTCGGCGGCCATCAATTCGTTCAACGTGCGGCCGCCGAGGTATGACAACGCATCTTCATCGGGATAGATGTCGGGCAATTCGATTATGTTCCTGAATTCGGAGACTTCTACGAAGGTGATTATTTTATCGTTCGGGCCCTCTGCATAAAGTTGTATCTGGGAATGCTGGTCGGTGGTGCCCAGGGCCGCTATCGGAGTCTGCCCGGTATTGACGGCGACGCCTTTCGTCGAGAGCTTCTTGCCGAGGCTCTCTGCCCAAAGCTGGCGGAACCAGTCTGCGAAAGCTCGCAGGCTCTGGGCGTAAGGCATGAATACGGCGCAGCGCTTGTTTTTCAATCGTTCGAGAAATACGTGCGTTATGGCGGCCACGAGCGCGGGATTCGATTCGGGGGCCGATTCCTTGATTCGCTTGTCCATCGCGGCAGCTCCGGACAGGAGTTCGTGGATGTCGATTCCGGCAAAGGCGCTCGACACGAGGCCGACGGCACTGAGTACGGAGAATCTTCCTCCCACGCCGGGAGGTACCGGAAAAGCGGCGAATCCCTCATCTTGCGCCAACTTATGCAGTACTCCCTTTTCCGGGTCGGTCGTTGCGATGACATGTTCGGCGTAACCGCTCCCCAGCCCGTCCCTCAACCAGCCGAGGAGAACGAGGAAGTTGGACATCGTCTCCGCGGTGCTTCCCGATTTGGTAATGACGTTTATTACCGTTTCTTCCGGGTCGAGAGTTTCCAGAAGTCCGGAAAGAGTTTCGGGGTCGATATTGTCCGGGAAGAACATCCGCGGGCCGTCGCGTTTGTCGTCGGGAAGCAGGTTGTGGAATGGATGGGCAAGCGCCTCGAAGATGCACCTGTTGCCGAGGCTGGAGCCGCCTATGCCTGCTACGACGAAGTTCTTGAACCGCTTCCGCGCCTTACCCGCGAATTCGGCGATTTTGTCCGCCAGGGCGTCTTCGTAGGGCAGGTTCAGGTAGTCTGCGCCGCCGTCCGCACGGAGCCTTTCAAGCTCTTCCTGAAGCGAGGCGTGTTCTTTCAAAGCTTGCGCAAGCTCGTCTTCGGAAAGGCCGTTTTCGCTTCCCACGACTTCCGCCAGGGCGTTAGTATAATCGTATTTGATGTCCAATATCTAATCCCCCCAGTTAGTTTTTATCCGGGCATCAGGCTTTTTGGCCTTCTCATCCCTACGTTTATTACGAGGGCTATCCCAGCCATCGATGGCATGAGCGAGGACCCTCCGTAACTGACGAATGGAAGCGTCAGACCCGTTATGGGCATGAGGCCTATCGTCATCGATACGTTCACCAGGGTCTGCACGAAAATAAATACGGCCACCCCCACGGCGAGATACCTGCCGAACCTGTCGCCGGTCGAATACGCGACATCGAGACAAAGCATCATTATGCCGAAAAGCAGACCCAGGACGAAAACACATCCCGCGAAACCCCACTCTTCTCCCACGACGGAGAAAACAAAATCCGTATGCCTTTCGGGAAGCATTTCGTGAGTGTTTTGCGTCCCCATCCCCCAGCCTTTTCCGGTCAGCCCTCCCGAGCCGACCGCAACCTTCGACTGGATAAGCTGATAGCCCTCGCTCAGCCTGTATTCGCTGCTTTCGGGGTTGATAAACGCCAGCAGCCGCCCTTTCTGATAGTCTTTAAGCACGCCGAACCAGAGTACGGGAGTGAGAGCTATTCCCACGAGGGCGATTAGCGCAAGATGCTTGAAACGCGCGCCGCCGGCGAACATTATCGTGAAAAACAGGGGAACAAATACGAGAGTCGTTCCCATGTCCGGCTGCTTGGCAATCATGGCCATGGGTATAAGGCAAAGTATCCCGGGAATGACGAGGTTTCTGAAATTCTTCATCTCGCGGAATTTCGCGGCGTATTTCGCAAGGACTATGATAACGACAAGCTTCATGAACTCAGACGGCTGGATTCTTATGCTTCCGAAAGGAATCCACCGTTGTGAGCCGTTTATGGATACTCCCAGAACGAAAACCGCCGCGAGACCGGCAAGGTTGGCGATATATAAATAAGGCGACAGCTTTCCAATAGTTCTGTAGTCGATTACGAGAAGCCCGAAAAACAGGCCGAACGCCAGCCCGACCCAGACAAGCTGCTTTGACGCGTATCCGGCGTATGTCCCCGTGACTATCTTGTAGGATGCGCTATGAATGAACGCGACTCCGACCGCCAGGAGCGCGCACGTCAGCAGAAAAAGCCCCCATCTGAATTTTGCTATGTTTATTCCCGATTCAGCCATCGAATATCCGTTGTCTCACCTTTTTTTATTATCAGGCGCCTTTCCGAAATATGCATCCAGTATTTTCGCCGCCACCGGGCCGGCCACATCGCCGCCGTGCAGTTTCGTATGCTCTGCCACGACCGCGAAAGCAATCTCGGGATTGGAATACGGAGCATAGCCTATAATCCATCCGTTGTTCCATTCCCCCCCCACTTCTGCAGTTCCCGTCTTTGCAGCAACGTCATGCCTGCGCAGCCCTTCCTGCCTCGCCGTTCCCTGCCTGCCGAATACGACGTCGTGCATTGCCTTTTGAACAATTCTCAGCGTCGCGGGTGATATGACTATCAGGCTTTCGACATGACGTTTGTTTTTGTCGAGTCGCAAATGAGGCGTCAGGAGATTTCCGCCGTTTGCGATTGCCGCGACCATCCTTGTCATTTGAAGCGGGGTCGTGAGCACGTTTCCCTGGCCGATTGCCATATTTCTCGAATCGCCTTTCACCCACGCCTTTTCGTTTTCAAAAAGCTCGAGTCTCGTTTTTTCACTCTTTATCATGCTATCGAGTTCGCCGGCTCGTTCTTCGAGCGAGTCCGTATAGCTTGAGTCTCCCTCCTCGTGTCCGTCCGATTCCTCGGGCGACAATTCCTTGATGTACCCGAGCTCTTCCTTCAGATTGTCGTATTCGGCCTGCATCCCGCGGAGCTTGTTTCTCGATGTAAATACCCGCGACATTTTCCATTCCGGGCTCGGTATCAGGCCGGGGGCATCACCCGGCAGGTCGATGCCCGTTTCCCGGCCGAATCCGAGTATGTGGCACCATTTCCTCAGTTTTTCCTGCCCCATGTCCTGCCCGACGTGATAAAAATAGACGTTGCATGACCCTTCGAGGGCGGTTGACAGGTCGATGGAGCCGTGGCCGCTTTTTTTCCAGCAGCCGAAGACGCCCGGACGGTAAAGGTACCCCCGGCAGAAATGCGTCGTATAGGGCGTGATTACGCGCTCCTCGAGCGCGCCGATTGCAGTGACGAGCTTGAATCCGGAACCCGGGGCAAGGGGGCTCAACGCCCTGTTGACAAGCGGGTACGGCTTTTCCATATGCTCCTTAAAAGTTGCCCTGTCCTGCTTGAAAGTGTCCAGGTCGTACGAGGGCGAAGAAGCGAAGACTATAAGCTCGCCGGTATTGACGTTCATTACCACCGCGGCTCCGACCATGCCCGACTCCGAAAGAGCGTCTTGGGCCGAGCGCTGCACGCGGGCGTCAATCGTCAGGTAAATATTTCTGCCCTCTTTGGGCGGCGTCTCGACGAGGACATCCCTCTCCGGCGTCCTCGTGTCGCTTTCGAGCAGCCTCGCGCCTTTAAAGCCGTGGAGCTTGCGTTCATATACCCGCTCGATGCCCGTTGCGCCGACCATATCATCTATAAAGTAAGGATTTTCTTCGATTTTCTCGAAATCCTCCAGCTCGTTGAAGCCTCTTCTTATTGTGCGCCCCTCGGATTTGAGTTCTTCGTATTCGTGCGCATTCAATTGCCTCAGGTAGCCAAGCACGTGGCATGCGAGGTCGCCGTTCGGGTGAATTCTCTGCGTTCGAGAGGTAATGACGATGCCGGGATATTTCCTGTATAAAACTTCGATTTGCTCGATAGCGTCTCTTGATATGTTTCTTGCGAGAGGGTAGGGGAGGTTGAGCTCGTATCGGCGCTGGTAGGAGTTTGTGATGCTCAGTACATTTTCTTCTATCCGGTTCACTTCCTTGAGAGCTTCATCGCAGGATATTCCGAGCAGCTCGGAGGCGAACTTGAGCGTCGTTTCTTTCCGCCGGAGCTTTTCCATATTCGCTTCCAGCCGGTAAACCACCTCGCCTTCGACATGCATTTCGAATACCCCAAGGGCGCCGTATTTCTCGGGATATTTTTTTATCAGGTACTTCAGCCTTCCGGCCGCTCTCGACGATATTTCCGGTATAAGCGTCTGGCGCTTCTCACGGCTTCCCGCGGCAAGGAACGAAGCGGACTCGAGCCTGCCGTCGAACTCATCGCCGTTCAGGCCCGTTATCTTGCAGACTGCCGGCTTCACCGTGACAAGAGGGTCGAGCGAGGGAAGCACGAAAGATGCGTCGAATACCTGCTTGTCGCACGCCAGCACAATCCCGTTCCTGTCCCTGATTGCGCCTCTCGGGCCCGAATATATCTGGACGCTGCGCAGCTTGCGCTCGACAATTTCTTCGTAATAGTCGTGCTTCACAATCTGCATGCATGCGAGCCGGAACGTGAGCACCATGAATGCAAGCAGAAAGAGAACGAGAAATGCGGCAAGCCTGTTTCTATACACCTTACCCTGTCCTGTAGTATATAAGCGGCGCAGAAAAAAACAGTATAGCAGAAAAATCACGCCTTCGCAACCGGGCTTTGCGCATATCAGCGGAAAATGACGGGTAAACGATAATCTGCTTTGGCAAGGAGCGATTCCCGCCATGGCGAAAAGCAATAAATCATATCTCCCGTCACCCCAACCTGAAAATCCCATCTGTAAATAAAATCTCTTACGCAGCAAGGACTTACGACAGGTTTTTACACTGCGACGATTTTCAGTTAAATCGTCGCATGCCGGGGCTTTGATTGCGAAGCAGTCAAAGC
>Ga0272442_10000418_pt1 | contig 69333 bp, 58 predicted proteins | sample SSMForm2O_FD_200262 | JGI IMG/M metagenome (GOLD analysis project Ga0272442, IMG submission 200262) | Marine sediment archaeal communities from Little Sippewissett salt marsh, Falmouth, MA, United States - SSM-Form-2O | ecosystem: Environmental > Aquatic > Marine > Wetlands > Sediment ...
GACGATTACGCGCGACGATTACGGCTCACGATCGGGCCCGCCAGACCCTCGTCTTCCGTAATCGTCGCCCGTCATCGTCGTCCGTTCCCCGTCTCATCCGTTTTCATCGAACTTTTGACAGAAGCTCTGCCAGAGGCAGATTACGCCCGGCTCCTGCAAACTCGAGCAGAAAGAAGGTTCGTATACCAACTGCTCACATGAAGGTGGACTCGGTCCTTGCCGCAGGAGAGGTGGCGTCCTTCAAACACCGTGAGGGAAGGTTAGCGGATTTCGGGCGGGGAAGCAAGCGCCTATCGCGGTGATGTGCGTTGGGGGCGGGATGCGCGGCCTTGGCTTGCCACGCCGTAGCTTCCCGGCGAAGGCGGGAAGACCGCGCTACGGGTGAGTTGTAGAACGGCCTTCCAAGGCCGTTCAGTACTCGGTGAGACTGCGCGGCCTTGGAAGACCGCGCTACAAGGGGCGCACCGGGTGCGGCGGGGGCTGGAGATGGCGTAAGATGAGAATTCGCAATAGACGTTGATGAATAGATCAGGTCAGATGTCGTATTTCCAACCGTCGCGTTTCTGGCGGTAGCGATAGGAGATGATGCCGATGGCGGCGATGACGACGGCCGCCAGGACGAGGCCGAGCAGGCATTTACCGATGAAAACAGAGATTCTCTTGAGGCCGGCCATGAACCCGCCGGCCTTTTCCTCGGGTTCCGGTTCCTCGACCACTTCGGGTTCGGGGGGCGGGGGCGGGGGCAGCTCGGGCAGGTTCAGGAAGCCCTGGCTGAGGAGCTCCTTGGCCTTGGTGTCGCGGGTGGGACGGTACGTGGAGCCCATTACGACAGCCACGACCCTGCGGCCGTCGCGTGTTGCGGTGGCGGAGATGGAGAAGCCGGCGGCCCTGAAGTAGCCTGTTTTCAGGCCGTCACAGCCGGGAAAGTCATTGAGAAGCCGGTTGTGCGTGCGCATCTCGAACTTCTTCTCGCCCTCGCGTAGGTAGCGCAATTTCTCGGAAGTATACCGGAGCGCATCCTGGTGCTTGAGGACTTCCAGCGACAGCGTGGCGATGTCGCGTGCAGTTGACACGTCGGGCTCCCGGCCCACGTCGGGGGGAAGGCCGTGGACCGAAGTGAACTTCGTGGAGGTCATGCCAAGCTCGGCGGCGCGCTTGTTCATGAGCTTCACGAAGCCGTCCGGCGTGCCCGCGAAGTGGATGGCGAGCGCTACGGCGACATCGTTGGCGGATTTTATACTGAGTGCGTACAGCATATCGTCGAGCGAGAAAGTCTCGCCTTCCGCGAGGTAGACCTGCGAGCCGCCCATGCGTGCGGCTTCTGGGGTGACGCGGACCCAGTCGGTGAGCTTGGCCTTTCCGGCGTCGATCCACTCGAGGATCAGCAGGAAGTCCATGAGCTTGATGACGCTGGCGGGGTAGATCTTCGCGTCCGCATTCTTCTCGAAGAGCACCTTGCCGGTGGCGGCGTCGACAACGATTGCGCTTGTATAGGGCTCGTTGGATATGGTCGGGATCTTGGCGCGTGCGGCGAAGGCGGGCGTGGCGGCGGCGAACAACAGCGCGATGAGCACAACTCTCTTCATGGCAAAAGAGTATACGCACCGTGGATGTGTGGTCAATAGGGAGCACCGTGAAGATTCGAGGTTTCAGGTGTCAGGTGTCAGGTTTCAGCTTCGGAAGTGGGACTGCAGGAGAGGTGCCCCATTAGTTCGCCGACACCGGACTCCCACGACCTATGGTCTGGAACTGACACCCGATTCGAGCTCCGCGAGAAGGGCTGCACGAAGTGCAGCAGCGAAGCGGCAAACCTGACACCTGACACCTGACCTGGAAACGCTTGTCTGTTCTGACCACCTGACATAGCATGGAGCCCGGCACAGGAGACTCAAGATATGACAGACGCACGGATTAAGGATGGACAGGTGCATCTGGGGGCTAGTTGGTACCCGGAGATGTGGCCGGAAGAGGAATGGCCGAAAGACGTGGCCCGGATGAAGGAGATCGGGTTCACGATGGTACGGATGTTCGAATTCGCCTGGCACCGGTTCGAGCCGGAAGAGGGGAAGTACGACTTCGATTGGGCCTTGCGCGTCATGGATCTCTGCGCGGAGGCGGGAATAGCCGTGATGGCCGGGACGCCCAGCGCCGCCCCGCCGGCGTGGCTGACGGAGAGATATCCGGAAACCCTCCGCGTTAAGGAGGACGGAAGCCGGGCGACGCACGGCGGGCGATGTCACTACAGCATGCACAGCGAGAAGTACCGCGAGCTTGTCGGCAAGTTCGTTGCTCGGATGGCTGATGTGCTGAAAGACCACCCGGCTCTGCATTCCTGGCAGATCGATAACGAGATGGGCGGCACGGATTACTCCGATGAGACCGTCGCGAAGTTTCACGGATGGCTGGAGGCGAAGTACGGGACGCCCGGGAACCTGAACGGCACGTGGGGGCTGGAGTTCTGGAGCGAGGCCTACAACTCATTCGACCAGGTGCCGCTGCCGGGTATCGGTGTCGGCAAGAAGCATCACTGTTCATTGGTGCTGGCGGCGGCGCAGTTCCAGATGGACGGATGGAGCGAGTTCATGAAGCTGCAGTGCGACATCATCCGCGAGCGGTCCGACAAGCCGATCACGAGCAACATGGTCGGCGGCGGGCTCGGTCACATGAACTGGTTCCAGCACAACAGGTTGTTCGACCGCGTTTCGACCAGCATGTACAAGGATGTGAACCACTATCACTTCAACATCATGCATCTCGACCGGATGCGCGCTGAGAAGCCGGGCAGGCCGTACTGGCACCTGGAGACGGCGCCGAACTGGTCGGGCGGCACGAACATCTGGAACATCCACCACAGCGCCGCCGGCATCAGGGCGATGACCTGGAAATCTATTCTGCTCGGCGGCTCAATGATGCTCTACTGGCAATGGCGCCAGCACTGGGCGGGCCAGGAGATGCTGCACGGCACGCTTGTCACGGCAACAGGCAAGTGGCGACCCAACAGGGAGGCCATCGGGCAGATGGCTGATGAATACGCCAGGCACGGACAATGGCTGCTCGACAATCCGCCGCAACAGGCGGAAGTTGCGCTGATTGTCGGAAGCGAGGCGGATTGGGCGTTTGCCGTTGCGCCGATGGATGACATCAAGTATGTCGAGTGGGTGCGAGACGGCCATTACCTGCCGTTGTTCCGGAACGGGATCTGGCGGGACGTGATTCACCAGTCGGCCGACTTCTCGCGCCACAAGGTCATCATCATCCCGATGATACCGATTCTCGCCGCGGACACTCGCAAGCGTCTTGCGGAATGGGTCGAGGCGGGCGGCAAGCTGTTGATCGGACCGATGACGGGATTCAGGTCGGAGGAGTTTACCGCGTTCACCGATCGAGAGTTCGGTGGGCTGGAGGATTTGATGGGTGCTGAGAGCTCATTGCGGTTCACCGCGCACTGGGTCGAGGACAAGGTGAAGGTGGTTTTCGACGACGGGATGTGGTCGCGTACGAAGTCGACCTGCGAGGGATTCGCGCCGACAACGGGCAAGGCACTGGCGAAGTATGAAGGCGGCTATGGCGACGGGCACAATGCGTTGGTTCGGAACGAGGTGGGCAAGGGGACGGTCATTGCTCAAGGCTGTCCGCTTGACGGCAACTGCTATCTGCGGCTGGTCAATACGCTCTGTCGGGAGGCCGATATCGCGCCTGTTGCCACGACGTCGGGGGATGTTGTTGTTGTGCCCAGGGCGAAAAATGGTAAGGTCACGGGATATGGAATAGTGAATATCACTGAGAAGGCGCAGGAAGTGGCGCTGCCTCGCGGCGGGCGCGACCTGTTTTCCGGGGATACGGTTGGGCCGGTAGTGAAGCTGGAGCCGTTGGGGGTCAGGTTGGTGGTTACGTGAGATCCCGCGGCTGTGTCCCGAGGCGCTTGCGGGATCGGGATTTCGCCTGGGATGACGGAGGGGATGCGGCGGAGGCCCCATGCAGTAGAGCATAGCTCACTGCAGGGCAGGCCGCCGCTCTCCAGGTGGGATGGTGGGGGGATGGCGGATTCGCGCGGGAGGACGGAGCAGGAGGAGCTGTGGTGAAGATTGGTGTTATCGGTGCTGGTGTATCGGGACTGGTAAGTGCGTATCTCTTGCGCGAGGACCACGATGTCGAGGTGCTGGAGGCCAACGACTACGCCGGCGGCCACACCCATACCAAGGACGTTGAGCTGGAAGGGCGCGAATATGCCGTCAACACCGGCTTCATAGTATTCAACAAGCCAAACTACCCCAATTTCCTGAAGCTTATCGAGGCGCTCGATGTTCCGTATCAGCCGACCGCGATGAGCTTCAGTGTCAAGAACCTGCGGTCCGGACTCGAGTACGGGTTTGCCACGCTGAATGCCGTGTTTGCGCAACGGAAGAACATCTTCTCGCCCTCTTTCATAAAGATGCTCAGGGAGATCAACAGGTTCCACAAGGAGTTCGACAGCCTGCTGGCGGACGAGGGAAGCTGGGACCGGACCCTGGGTGAGTACCTGACCGAGAAAGGGTATTCCCAGCGTTTCGTGGACGATTTCCTCATCCCGTTCGGCGCGGCGATATGGTCGGCGGACCCCGACAAGATGGGGCAGTTCCCCTTGATGACATTTGTGGAGTTCTTCAGGAACCACGGGTTCCTCGCTGAGAGCGAGTTGCTGCAGTGGTACACCATCACCGGCGGTTCGCGGGAGTACGCGCGTAAGATCGAGAGCCTGTTGGGGGACCGTATAGTCAGGAACGCGAAGGTGACGAGCGTGGAACGGCTTTCCGACGGGATAGGCGTAACCACGGAGAGCGGCCTGGACAGGAAATACGATGAGGTAATTATCGCCGCGCACAGCAACCAGGCGCTGGAAATGCTGAAGGATCCGACGGGTCTCGAGAAGGAGATCCTGGGCGCGATGCCGTATCAGCCGAACGACGTTGTCCTGCATACCGACGTCTCGGTGATGCCCGTGCATCGGCAGACATGGTCGAGCTGGAACTACTGTATTCCCGTTGATCCGAAGGCCCGATGCACGGCGACATACGACATGAACATCCTGCAGAGCATCGAATCCGAGTATGAATTCCTTGTATCGCTCAACCTTTGCGAGGATGTTGACCCGGCCGGGGTTTTGGATCGCTACGTTTACGATCACCCGATCTACCTGAAGGAAGGTGTAGCGGCGCAGAAGCGTCACTTGGAGATAAGCGGAGTGGATAGGATACACTACGCAGGCGCCTACTGGGGATACGGGTTCCACGAAGATGGAGTGAAGAGCGCTCTCGCGGCGTGCAAACCGTTCGGAAAATCGCTGTAGACGATGAAAAGCGCGGTTTACTTCGGTAACATACGGCACCGTCGTTTCTCGCCGGTCGAGAATTCGTTCCGGTACCCCGTCTTCATGATGTACCTGGACCTGGCCGAGCTGGAGACCGTGTTCGACGGTCGGTTGTTCTGGTCGCATGAACGGGCGAATCTCGCGAGCTGGCAGAGGCGCGATTTCCTGGGGCCTCGAGATATGCCTCTTGACGAGGCGGTCAGGTACAGGGCTCGTCAACAGGGCGGCGTGGAGATCAAGGGCCCGATCCGGATGCTGGCGCGCCTCCGGTATTTCGGCCTGCCTTTCACCCCGGTAAGCTTCTACTACTGTTTCAACGAGTCGGATACAGCCGTCGAGGCTATTGTCGCCGAGATCACCAACATCCCCTGGCGTGAGAGGCATGCTTACGTTCTGACCGATGCGATGAACGAGGCGTCGGGCCCGCGCAAGCGGTACGAGATGTCGAAGTGTTTCCATGTGTCGCCGTTCATGCCGATGGATATCGAGTACGACTGGCGTTTCACTTATCCGGGCGAGAAGTTGAGTATCCACATGATCGACTACAGGGAGAAGAAGAAGGTGTTTGATGCCACGCTGACGCTGGAGCGTCGGCCGATCACGGGCGGCAGCCTGGCGAGGGCGCTGTGGCTGAACCCCATCATGACGGTGGGCGTGCCGGCGATGATCCACTACCAGGCGCTGAAGCTGTGGCTGAAGAAGTCGCCGTTCCACGAGCACCCACAGCGGCGGCCGGCGGACGACAGGGACCCCTACGCAACCAGGGAGAAAGCGGCAAGGTTTGAGGGAGATGGACTCGAATCACAGCAGGCTTGACCGGTGGGCCCGGTCGGCGGTGTTCGGATTGCTCTCGAAGGCGGAGGCCGGCGAGATCACGCTGCACGATCACGAGACGATGACATTCGGGCGTCTCGATCCGGATGAGCCGCGTCGCGCCGTGATCCACGTGGACGACGAGAGCTGCTACCGCAGCATTCTGCTGGGTGGCACTACTGGCGCGGCGGAGAGCTACATACACGGCAAGTGGCGCAGCGACGACCTGGTCTCGTTGATAGAGATCATCCTCGCAAGCCCGCATGTATATGAAGGCATGGATTCCGGTTGGGCGTTCATTGCCGAGAGGGTCGGGGAGCTCCTGCACAGGCTGAACAAGAACACCCGGAACGGGAGCCTCAAGAACATCGTGGCGCACTACGACCTCGGCAACGAATTCTTTTCGGTCTTTCTCGATGAGACGATGGCCTATTCGTGCGGTGTATTCGAGACGCCGGAGAGCACGTTGCGTGACGCTTCGGTCGCGAAATTCGACAGGATGTGCAGGAACCTCAAACTCACGCCGTCGGATCACCTGCTCGAGATAGGCTCGGGCTGGGGCGGGTTCGCGATACACGCGGCCAGGGAATACGGGTGCAGGGTTACGACCACCACCATATCGCGTGAGCAGCACAGGGAAGCGAGGGCCCGCGTTAAGGCCGAAGGCCTGGACGAACGGGTGAATGTGCTCGACAAGGATTACCGGCTGCTTACCGGCATATACGACAAGCTCGCCTCGATAGAAATGATCGAAGCGGTGGGGCATCACTACCTGGATAAGTTCTTCGAAGTATGCAGCTCGCTGCTGAAGCCGGACGGGATGATGGGGTTGCAGGCGATAACCGTTACAGACCAGAGGTACAACAAGCACAAGAAGCTGAGTTCGTTCATCAACAAGTACATATTCCCGGGCAGCAACCTCGTATCGGTCGGGGCGATGTGCAGGAGTGTCGCCAGGAAGACCGACATGCAGCTCGTGCAGCTGCACGACATCACGGTGCATTACGCGCGGACGTTGCGCGAGTGGCGTCACCGGTTCGAAGCGAACCTGGACAAGGTACGGGCGCAGGGCATGTCCGACGACTTCATAAGGATGTGGGTATTCTACCTGGCCTATTGCGAGGCCGGGTTCGCGCGCAGGTGGACGCAGGATTTCCAGCTCTTCTTCGCGAAACCGGGGTGTCGGCCGGGCTCCATCCCGAAGGGGGCTACATGTTGAGCAAAGCCAGGCGGGTAACCGGAGTCATCGTTACGGCGGCATTCTTCCAGGTGTTGTGGTACCTGTTGGTAAGCAATGCGGGGAAACCCCTGTCGATCTGGATTGCCGTGGCCACGGCGGTGGTGATGGCGGCGGCCGTGAGCCTTTTCACGGAGACCCCCGGACGCAGCCTCGCGTTCCTTGTACTTGCGCTGGTGTTGGGCGGGCTCATGGATACGGGGCTCACAATGGCGGGCTGCATAGCTCCTGTAAGGACGTATCTCCCGTACCCGGTACCGCCGGCATGGCTTCTGGGGCTATGGGTGGGGTTTGCCGGCTTCGCGCGGATATCGTTGCGGTACCTGTGCGGGCGCCCCCTGGTTCAGTTTGCCGCGGGCTTCTTCGGCGGGCCGGCGGCCTATTTCGGGGGCGTGAAGCTGGACGCCGTTACGGTTCATTCGAACGTGCTCCTGGGCTACGGTCTGCTGGCGGTGAGCTGGGGAGTGGCATGCATCGTGCTCTTCTCTGTATCTTGCAAGTTACACGAGCAACCTGTACCGGAGGAGGAATGAGGAAAAGGCTGATCTTTCTGGCGGCATTGATGATGCCGGCCATGTGCCACGCCGGGAAAATGGTAGATTTTCCGAGGATTTTGCCTGCTGAAACGAACATTCTCCATTTCGTTGGCGCCGGCGACCTGAGCCGGTGGCTCATCAGGGGATGCGACATAGCTCTCTATACACCGAAAGGGACACCTGAGACAGATGTGCTGGGTGACATTCCGCGCTGTCTCGAATTCTACTACTACCGAACCATCAAGGCCGAGCAGTTCGCCACGGCGGCCTGGGACACGCTGAACAAGGCGTTCGATAAGAAGGTACTCGACCGTAACAAGGCCGCCATAGACAAGCTGCACGGGATATACAAGAACGTTAAGAAAGGTGACAGGTACCGTCTCATTTACGTTCCGGGGAAGGGGACGACTCTGTATCTCAACGGCAAGGCGCTCGGGACCGTGGAAGGCAGCGAATTCTCGAAGGTCTACTTCAGCATCTGGCTCGGCAAGAAATCGCTTGATGAGAAGCTGCGGGCCAGGTTGCTCGGCAAGAAACGCTGAGAGGAAGGGATAATGAAGGAGCTCAAGGACAGGCGCATATGGGTAACGGGAGCGAGCTCTGGGATCGGAAAGGCGCTCGCCTGCGAGCTCGCCGACCGGGGCAGCGTCGTTATAGCCTCGGGCCGGAACAAGGAGAGGCTCGAGGAGACATGCGGTCACAACGGTGACCGGATGCACGCCCTTCCGCTCGACATAACCGACAAGACGGCCAACAGGGAAGCGGCCGCCTGGATCGAGGAAAAGTTCGGCGCGCTTGACATCAGCGTTCTCAACGCGGGCACTTGCGAGTACGTGGACGTCAAGAAGTTCGATTCCGATATGATCGAACGGGTGACCCGGATCAACTACATGGGGTTCGTGTACGGTATCGAGGTGTCGCTCGATCTGCTGCGCAAGGGGAAAGACCCTTACCTCGTCGGCATGAGCAGCACGGTCGCCTACACGGGCCTGCCGCGTGCGGAGGCGTACGGCACGACCAAGGCCGCGATCCGGCACTTTCTACAGTCGCTCCGGGTCGACTTGACACCGGAAGGGATCGACGTATCCATCATCTGCCCCGGTTTCGTGGAGACGCCGCTTACCGATCTGAACGACTTTCCTATGCCGATGATCATCACGAAGGAACGCGCGGCGAAGTATATCGCGGACGGCATGCGGCGGCGTAAGCACGAGATTGCGTTCCCCCCGATGTTCGTATTCATGCTGAAGTCCCTCGCGGCTCTGCCAAGCCCGATTCGGAACAAGGTGCTCGTCAAGATGATGAAGAAGTAGAGGGGCGCAGTGAACGCTGTTCAGTGGATCAAGATGTACGTGGTTGCCCTGGCGATCTTCCTGGCGCTGGACATGGTCTGGCTGGGTGTCGTGGCAAAGGGGTTCTATGCCCGGAGCATGGAGCCGGTTGTCGATATGCGGGTCAACTGGCCGGCGGCGGTTCTCTTCTATACGCTCTACGTTGTGGGGATACTGATCTTCGGGCTGCGGCCGGCGCTGGCCGACGGCTCGGCGCGCACCGCAATGCTGTGGGGCGCGCTGTTCGGCTTCTTCACGTATGCGACCTACGACCTGACCAACCTTGCCACTGTAAAGGACTGGCCGAAACTGCTGGTCTTCGTGGATACGCTCTGGGGCACGTTTCTGTCCATGGGTGTGTCGCTGGGAACGTTCCTTATCGCGGGCAGGTCCCAGTGAAGGGGAACGCGGCGGTTGGCTTCCTGGTCCTGGTGCTTTGCTCCTGCCGAAGCCCGATGCGTTCGGGCGGGCGCTGGAACGCGGGCACTTACAAGTGCGCGACGGATGTGCGGTTCAACCTGGTTGCGCGGAGCTACCTGCTGCACGTGCCGGCGAACGCGCCCGAAGGGAAGTGGCCGCTCGTGGTGGTTGTGCACGGCGCGTTCAACACCGCGCGCAGGATGGAAGAGCAGACGGGGTTCAGCAGCCTGGCCGATGAGAAGGGGTTCTGCGTGGCGTATCCGAACGGCATAGGCATCTTCGGGCTTCTTCAGCACTGGAATGCCGGTCATTGCTGTGGGAAAGCGGCGAAGGACGACGTGAATGACGTCGGGTACCTGGACGCGGTCATAGAGGATGTCAGCGCGTGCTGTCCCGTGGACCCCGGCAAGGTGTTCATCGTGGGGCATTCCAACGGGGGAATGCTGGTCTACCGGTACGTTGGTGAGAGGTCCGAGCGAATAGCGGGCGCTGCTGTGGTTGCGGGAGCAATCAACAGCACGGCGGACAAGCAGCGGCGGTCGTGGCGTCCCGTGCGTCCCAAGCGTCCGGTCCCGATCATGATACTGCACGGGACTGAAGACCCGGCCGTTCCCCTGGAAGGTGGAGAGAGTCCAACGAAGAAGGACGGCAGGCTGTACGCCCCCGTGTCCGATGCCGAAGACTTCTGGTTGAGTGCCAACGGCGGCGCCGCGCCCGTACGGGTGGAGCTACTCGAGGGGTGGGGGCACAACTGGCCGGGGCCTCTGTTCACCGAAGAGGCGGGTGTGCCTGAGGCGCTACGAGGCTACGATGCCGCAGGTGTGATCTGGGACTTCTTCCAGGCGATATCTTCGGATTGACCGGCCTACCTGTCCGGCCGGCCGAAATGCCGGTCAACCTCGCTGAGCAGTTGCCGGGCGTCCTGTCGGCAGTAGACGTTCCAGAAGGGCGGGCCGTCGGTTTCGGACGGGTCATGCTGGATGACCCATTCCAGGTCGTTCACGAAGCGCTCCCTGTCCCCGGTGCAGCGGCAGTAGTACTTTGCCCGGCCCCAGCGGTTGAGGAGCCAGTTCGGCCCCGTGGCCACGGCCTTGTCGAAACAGGCTTTGGCTTTGGCCATATCGCCACCCACCACGGCCGGCATCAAGTAGTAGATGCCGTAGGAGAAATGGAGTTGCCCTCCGCCCCAGTCGGGGTCAAGAGAGAAGGCCTTCTTCAGCATCTTCTCCGCACGGCGTATCCAGCGGAGGTTGAACGGTTTGGCGATCTTGGGCAGGCATTCGTCGAACTGGTAGAATAGCGCTGTGGCCCAGAATGCGATTGCCTCGATGTGTTCGTCTTCCAGCGCTTCCGCCGCCTCCCATACGGGCGATCCGGACTCGACTTTCCGGGCGAAGGCGGGCGATGTCATCATTGCGGCTTCGCAATATCCAAGCGCTCGGCGGAAGGCCTTTCTCTTTGCACGAGTCCGGGTTTCGTAGGCCGCGCCCTTCAGGATGTGGAGGTTGCCGAGGGTCTTCAAGGGTTCGTAGTTGGCGCCATCTGACTGGAGCACTTTCTCCCAACTCCGTATTGCGGCGTCGAGAGAGGCGCCGTTTGTAGCGAGAGGCAACAGTGCCCGGGCGGATCTTAACGAAACGGGGCGCGTTGTGGCCGCGTCTGTGCGCGTGTGATGTTGCGGTGCCGGTAAGGAGACGCACCCGACGGCCAGGGGTAGCAAGAGAAGGCAAATAGCCGACATGTTCGGCCGGCCGATGGTTGTCGGATTCGGATTCATCGGAGACAGGGATGGTCAGCCTGCGACCTCGTGCAGGAACCTTTCCTTCTCTTCGAGGAGTGCATGGACGAAACCGAGCGCCTGTTCGCCGGTCATCGAGAACGGATCGAACGATTTGCCGGCGCTGAAGCGCATGATCAGGTGTTCTGTAATGTCATCGGCCTTCACATATGCCATCGACCATTGCTCGAAAGCGCGTTCATTTATGTCGCCGTAATCGAGGAGCGACACGTCCTCGTTCCGTGTATCGTTGGCGATCTTGCAGTAGAGCTCGTTGACCTCGGGTCTTGGTCCTTCCAGACATTGCAGGAATAGTCCGGGGCCATAGCAGAGCACTCCCGTTATGCACTTCTTCGGGTTCTCTTCCCTGGACACCTCCAGGATATTACGCAATTCTTCGAGGTTCATTGTTTTGGAAAACCGGCTGGCATAGACCAAACGCACCAGATGCATTATTGTCCCCTTTCCTCCTCGCGCATTTCCCACCAGAATTGGTTTCCGGATGCTAGCGGAAATCGCGGCAGCCGTCCAGCGTTCGTAATGAGTATTACGAAAAAGGAATGCAATGCTTGTCTCCAAGCCGAAGCTGGCTCTTTCTGTTTATGCAGGTACCGAGGCTGGAATCTGACGGGCGGGCAGCTATTCTCAAGATGAGGGGAGTGGGCGACGGGTCGCGAATCGTGTGACCTGTCGGATTGGCGACGGCCTACAGTTCCGAGACACGTCGTACGTAGGCGTCCACGTCGAATTTGCGGCGGCAGCCGTTCTGGTTCATGTAGCGGATCTTGCCGAAGACCGGGTGGCTGGGCCACGCCCTGTCGTGGATGCCGCCGATGCACCACGCGACGCCGGCATAGCCGTTGGGATCGCGGCCGTCCAGCTCGTAGGCATTGTTCAGGCGCAGCGCGATTTCCATGGCTTGGGCCGGGCTGCGCGTCCATTCCAGGATCTTCTTGCCCCAGTACATGCGCAGGTAGCCGTGCATCTTGCCGGTCTTCATCATCTCCGCCTGTGCGGCATTCCAGAGCTGATCATGTGTTTCGGCCGACTCGAACTGCTCGAAGGAATAGGAGTACACGCGCCTGTCGCGGCGGTGCTCCTTCAGGGTCTTTTTCGACCAGTCGGCGAACCCGGCGGCGGAATCGTACCTGGGATTGTAGAAACAGAAATTGTCCGAGAGTTCGCGGCGAACGATCAGTTCATCGAGGAACGCAGCCTTTGCTTCCGGCAGCACCGCCGCGGCATCGACTGCCAGCGCAACACGCTGGGCGGAGAGCTGGCCGAAGTGGAGGTACGGCGACAGGTCGGACTGACCGTTGAGTGTCGGATCATTCCTGGCGAAATCGTAGTCACCCAACCCTCGCCTGACGAAGGCGCGGAGGCGCGCTTTTGCGGCGCCCGGCCCGGCTTGCCATCCGCCGACGGTATCGGATGACAGCGAGACACCCCTCTTCTTGAGTATGGATTTGAGCTTGCCCGTTCCCACGCGTTTGGCCCAGGGGTACGGATGTTTACGCAGGCGCGGCAGTTTCGTCATGAACCGGGGCAGCAGCCGGGTTATCCTGGGCCGGATCGTGCGTGCGGCGAACTCCTGTTTCTGCGAAACGAAGCGGCAGGGAACAATGTTGTGCGCATCTACCTCGGCAAACGAGCAGGCGACCGAACGAGCTATCTCCCGGCGCCAGGCGACCTTGATGCGAAGCGGATCGAAATCGGTTACGAGCAGCGCCGCTTTCCGCCGCGCCACGAAGGAGGGGATTGCCTCTTCCGGATTGCCTTCGATGCAGAAGAAGGGAATGTTCTTTGCCTCGAGAGCGTCGGCGGTCTCGGCAAGGCCCTGCAGCATGAAGGCATACTGTTGGGTGGTGGCTTCGAGGAACCGTGGTGCGAGGCAGAAGACCACGCCCAGGGCCGTCTCGCGGGCGATGGCTTCCTGTTGGGCGTGCAGGAGCGCCCAGTTGTCGTCCGCCCGCTGGTCCCTGCTCATCCAGTAGATGACCGGGCCCGGTCCCACGGGCTTATCGGCCGGCAAGTGTATTCTAGCGGCATCTACTCTGGGAGCGGGACTCATTGTGGTCAGGAGTGGTTCCGCAGCTTAAGTTCGAGCGGGTGCGGGTTGAGGTAGTATTGCCCTTTCAGCCAGGGAACGTCGTATTTCCGGACGTAGTGCCGGAAGAGGGTTACAGGGACGATAAGGGGCATGAGCCCATCGTGGTACTGCCGTATCACCTCCATCAGCTCTGCCTTCTCGTCCTTGGTCAGAAGCTTCTTGAAGTGGCCCAGCATATGTTCGAGGATATTTGTGTTCTTCCTGGGTGTTGCCTTCAGCTTCAGCGCTTCCAGGAGCATACGTTCGTATTCGGCGCACGCCGATGCCGCCCCTTTCTTGCCGGCCTTTGCCAGCAGGACACCCATCTCGCGTGATTTCTCCACGCTGTGCGACTGTATCAGGAGTTTGTGCGTTTCGTGGAACTTCATCAGGTTCTTCGCCAGCGGCTTCGGGCGCGCAGCTTCGCGGTAGCGTTGGAGCGTGAATATGCGCTCGATGAAGTTCTCGCGCAGGTCGGGATCGTGCAGGCGGCCGTCGTCCTCGACCGGCAGCAGGGGGAAATGTGCCATGAACTCCTTGGCGAACATGCCCGGTGCGCGACCTGACAGTCCGCCACGACCGTTATAGACCTTGACCCTCTCCATGCCGCTGCTGGGCGACTTGGATTTGAAGATGAACCCGACCAGGTCCTCTTTCTCGAGCTCCACTACGCGCTTGCAGGCCCAGCTCATCATCCGGTCGGTCAGGTCGATGCCGGTCCGTTGAGTCATCAGGCGCGGCGCGCTCGTGTTGCCGACCAGGCGCATTGCCTCGCGGGGAACGGGCAAGCCGCACTCGACCTCCGGGCAGACGGGCACGAACTCAACGTGGCGGCCGAGCGTTTCGGTGATGAAGCGGTCGAGCTTGTGCTGGCCGTCATAGCGGACGTTCTCGCCCATAAGGCATTTGCTCACTCCGAGCCGCAGTTTCATGCGGAGAAGCCTAGCGGTTCGTCCCTCTACAGGCAAGCAAGGACCTGAAGGATTCGAAATACGGTCGGCCGGAAAGAGATAGCGGCATTGGTGCGTTATATTGTGACCGCCAGTGTTGTAGTAGTAAACGAGGGAGGGCGAGTAAACCCCGGCTCGCTTTTGTGCGGGGCAAAGGAGGTATTCTCATGATGATTCCTCGCGATCCCTCGGTTCAGGATCCATTTCCGAAGCAGGTCTCAATCGGCGCGATCTGGGAGCGGCGTCGACGACAGTTCTACCTGTTGGTCGCCACATTCCTCGGGTTATCCGCCTTCCTTTGTCTTGGTTCGTACATGGGCTGGTTCGCCTGGAAGTGGGGCCGGCCGAAGCCGGAAACCCCGCCTGTCGTTGCCGAAGGTAGTGAAGCCGAAGCGTTCCTGAGGCGACTCATGATGTCGGAGGCGAAGTTTGCTCGGGAAGATGTCAGGGAGCTGCGCAGACGGCTGGCCAAGATGGACACGGTGAAGGACATCCGCTACGGGAAGTACGCCGAGGGAAAGCGCGCACCCGAGCCGCTGGGCAGCCTGGCCGTCGCCAATCCCACCTCCGAGGAAGCGGAAGCCGTCCACTCGGATCTCGACGAGCAGGACATGATCCAGGTCTACGAGACCGCGCGACTGCTCGACAGGCGGCTGCACCACGTCTACCGCATGTTCCGCACATGTGAGCTGGCGCGCATACAGGATCTGACTCTGTCGGAGGCCTACGAGGTGACGGGAGTCGTGGCACCGTCCTATCCCGATGTGGACATGGCGGCTTTCAGGGCCCGGATTTCGACGACGGCCAGCCCGGAAGCGCTGCGCGTGCGTGACCAGATCACGATGATGAAGGTTGGAATCAAGAGCATGGTCAGCGCCGCGATCAGGATGATGGACCTTGCCGCAATCATCGAGCCCTGGTTACGGGACGGGACTTCGAAGATAGAGATCGCGGCCGGTGAAAACCCGCAGATGTTCGACATAGTCCGGCGCATAGGCGGGCCGCCGAAGATCTACGTGGGTACATCGGGGACGGAGCCGAACGCGTTTGTTAGCGAGTGGGGCGACGGTGACGGGCCGGTGACGAAGAAGAACCTGGACCTGCCGATAGATCCCGGTTCGCCGATGGGCGAGATGCTGCCCCTGCCGGGCCGGAAGCTGATGAAGGAGGGGCGGCAGCGGGACTGGATGTTCATCAATTCCTGGTACGTGATAGGTCCGTTCCCGAACCCGAAAAGGAAGAATCTCGACAAGAAGTTTCCGCCCGAGACAAGTCTGGATCCGCACTCGGGTTTCGTAGGAATCGACCTCGACGTGACATACCAGGGGCTGGACAAGAGCAGGCCGCTGCGCTGGGAATTCGTGTCGTCCGACAACCGGGTGTGTTTCGTGCCGAACCGCGCCGTGGACGAGGGCGTATGGTATGCCTACACGGAGATATGGTCGGAGTCGGAACAGGAGAAGTATTGCATTTTCGGCAGTGACGATAGCGGGAAATGCTGGATCTCAGGCGAGGAGGTCTTTGTGAGCGGGGTCACCCCGCACCCGTGGATACCGGACAGGAAGTGGGAGAAGGTCCGTTTCGGGAAGGGGTTCAACCCGGTCCTGTTCAGGTTGGAGAACGCATGGGGCGATACGGGGTTCTCGCTGTGCATCTACACCGGTGAGGAGACGAAGTCGGAGTCTAGCGGACCGGGACCAGGATCGAGCCGCGATACGTAGTGGTGTGGAACATCGGCATATCGAGCGGTATGCGCAGCACCTTGATACGCGTTTTGCCGTCGGCCCCTCTTTCCCTGTACACCATCGAGGCAGCTATGTGCTTAGCGGGCGTCACCGTCGTGTGCTGGAGCGGGTTGAAGGTCACACTGGCGAACCGTGCCGGGCGCTGGAACGGAATGTTGACGTGGTTCGGGTCACGGACCCCGATGTCAACGCGCTGCACACCGTTGTTCTGAACAACCTGCGCGGCGGCGGTGGCGGCCCGACTGTTCACACGCCGCGCAATGAGATCCGCGCGTTCACCGTCCGACAGGCGTGGTATGAGCCAGTCCTGGTCCTGTGCCACCATGCCAACGGTGGAAGCGGAGATCGAAGTGATCCGGGCGGGGACCGGGTCGCAGTAGACCACGTCTCCCACGCGTACGAGCCGGGTCTTGCCCGTTGGGATCTTTACCATCTTGGCGATCTTGCCCGGGCGCGACGGCGCGGGCTTGCCCATCTCCAAGGTTACCTTCTCGCCGTCCTTGCCTCTGAGGACCGCGGATCCGATTCGTTCCCGCTGATAGGCCCTGACCGACATGTTGAACACCCGTTCCACGGATGTCTCGAAGGATTCCAGCGTGTAGTCGCCAAGCTTCTCGCCTTTCGCTACGAAGAACGTACGGCCGTCGATACGGTTGAACGCGAGCTTCGGGTTTGGACCGTCGGCGCCGCTGACCGACATGAACTTGTAGTCGAACCGGTTCGAGTAGACTCCCACTATCCGCCAGCTGCCGGGCGACGACGCGTCGGCAGCCGGCGCGAGCCCCAGCAAGAGTGCCGCGCCGAGACAGAATACAACTGTTAGAGACAACCTCATATCAGTATGATAGCCGTTTCCCGGGGATTGTGCAAATAAAGATGACATGAATCTGCGGGCGCTGGAAAGTGTGTTATGGAGCCGATAACAGACGAGATGCAGCGGAATTCCGGCGGAATTCCGGCATCGGAGCTGCGCAGCCGTTCCGCTGCGGGGAGGGAGCATGACAGTCCATTCGAAGGTATTTCTGCGCTACACGTGCGGGTTTCTGGCAATGTGGTCGGCGGCGGTGGCCCCCGCTGCCGAGTCCTGGACCCTGATGAACCCGACGGGGCACCCGTATTCCAACGAAATTGTGCGCCTGAAAATCGATTGGCCCGCCGGCGCGAAGATCTCCGACTACACGGTTGAGGAGGACGGGAAGCCGGTTGGGTACCAGGTCGAGGAGATCGACGGGAAGCAGGAGATCTGGGTGGCCACGGTACTGCCGAAGGGGGCAACGCACAGCTATGTGCTCAAGAAACAGAAACCGTCCGCCTTGAAGCCCGGGGTCAAGGTAGGCAGGGAGAACGGGTGGTGGGTGCTCGACAACGGGCTCCTGGCCCTGAAGGTTCCGGCGGAAACTGCGGGGGAAGTCCGACCTGTCGGACCTGTCGGACAAGTCCGACTTCCCGACGGGAAGTGGGTCGGGAAGTGCTTCTGGAAGACGGGCCGGAAGCTGAAGTCGTTCAGCTCGAAACTCATCGGCGACGGCACGGTTTTCGCGAAGGTACGGCTGCGCTACGAGTTCGAGGGGATGGCCGGCCTGTATCGGAAGACGCCTGCGTTTGCGCAGGTTGACATTCTCCTGCCGCCGTCCCGGCGTCACGCGGTCATCGAAGAATCGCACGAAATGGAACGCGGCTCCTACTGGGAGTTCGATGGCGCGGCGGGGTGGAACGCGAGGCAGGCGATCGTGTTGCCGCACCACGGCGGGTTCGGGCGGCCTACGATGAAGGACCCGGACGGCAAACCCTACCCATGGCCGCCCAACACGCTGAAGGTGGGGCAGACCCGGATGGGCGACAAGCTCCTCAATCTCTGGCCGCGCTGGAGCCAGGCCTATGATGACGGCTGGTTCTTCCTGGCGCATGACGGCAACCTGGGGGTCGGTTCGATGGTTGTGCGGGCGGGCAAGTGGTACTGGCCGCACAACAACGGCATTGAGATCATGGTTAAGAAGAGCGCCGACTACGCCGGACTGCGGTGTCCGACCTGGAAAGGGAAACGCTACTGGTTCCTGCTGGTCGGGCCCAGGCACGTGTGGGGTGACAAGCCGGCCCAGGAGCGCTATGCAATGGTGAACGCCTACGAGGCGCTGGACAAGCTGCACCAGGAGTACATCCTCGACTGGCCGGGGCTGGAGCCGCCGGAGGGAACGCCGCCGGAGCAGGCGCAGAACTGGACGAGCGGGGCGGGTCGTTTCGCGACGCGGTCCAACCCGATGATGGGCTGGCAGGGCGCGGGCGGCGGGTATCGCGGCCAGAGGCATCCGATCTGGCGGCTGACACAGGCACAGGTCCAGCTGGACCCCGATTCATACGGCAACTACTGGCTCTTCTGGTCGCCGGAAAACCCCAACTTCGCCTCGGCCTGGAACCGCCACGGCATCTGGGCAGTCGAGAAGCTCAGCGGCGGAGCCAAGTACTGGGGAGGCCGGGCGATAGCGAAGCATCCACGATACGACGACCTGGTTGAGCTTGCGAAGCAGAAGCTACGCGAGGATATGTACCATTCCATCACGATGCCCAGCGGCGCAGGACAGGAGTGTCACGGGTATACGGGCCACTCGATTCACCTGTGGGAAGGGCTGCGGCACTCCTGTCAGCAGATGGGCTTCGACCCCATGGACTGGCCCTATGTCAAGAAGGGTGCGGAGTTTCACGTGCGCATATCGCATCCGACGGGTGACGGACGTCGCAAGTGTCATCCCGGCGGCGACACGCACCCACCGGGCCCGAACATTGCGCACCAGATCAAGAAGTACAATATCGACGTCGATTTCACCAAGCTCAAGACGGAAGAGCTGCAGGGGGTCGGCGTAGTATTTCGGAACAACGCCGGCAAGGAAACGGAGAGCTACCTGGCATTCAAGAGCGGGCCGAACCGCGGACACTTCCACGGCGATCAGCTCTCCCTTCACTACGCCCCGTACGGAATGCTGCTGGCCCCGGACCATCACTGCAGCTACGGCCCGCGCGCCGGGCAGGAACACATGCACAACCGTGTGACGTTCCACGCCGAGAAGTTCCCATATGCCAACATGGACGGGTACGAGCGATTGATCGCGTTCAAGACGAGCGACAACGCGGACGCGGCCATCGGGCAGGTCGAGTCGGAACGGCTGCGCATGAAGGAGAAGTTCCCGCCGGAGAAGTGGGACCGCAGCCTGCCGCAGCTTGTATTCGACGAGCTGCTCAAGTACCGCCGCACGGTCGTGTTCGTAAGAAACGGCGACCGTGATTACGTGGTCCTGCGCGACCAGCATTCGGGGCCGGACCTGTCGGCAACCTATTGCATGCATGTCTACGGCGACAAGTGCGAGCAGAACGGCCTGGAGTTCGATTTCGACGGAATGCGGCTCTACCTTGCCGCGCCGCAGGGCGTTGCCACGTCCAGGCTTGACTGGGTCCACTACAACGGCGGGAAGGAAGCGACGAAAGGTCTGCGGCTCACAACACGCGGCAAGCATAGCGAGTTCATCACGGTGCTCGTGCCGAAGCCGCGGAGACGCGTCCCGATCTCGCGAGTGACACTCAAGAAAGCGCTTTTCGTTCAGCACCGTCGCCGCGGCCAGAAACCGGAGATACAGGACTGCGATGTTGATATCATCCTGCCCTGGGACGACGGCAAGCCGCGGATGGACAAGGTTTACATGCTGAGTCCGGGCCTCAACAAGCACGGTAGCATCGGCGGGTCGGTGAAGGCGGTCTCGGCAAAGCCGAAGAGCATGGAGCTCGATATCACGTTTGTGGTGCAACGCAAGCGCAAGGAGCCTGAGAAGTTCACGTTCAAGGTTAGCGCGAAGCGCAAGTTCATGTCTTCATCCTACGCGGGAACATACGAGGGCGAGTTCCGCGGCAAGGACCGGAAAGGCGAGGTGGTGGGATCGTTCGAGAAGGAGGGGCTGGCGCCGACCCCGATGTATGCCGAGTTCACGCCGCCTGAGGTGACGGCGATCCATGGCGGCGTGAAGGTGGATGACGACGAGATAACCTTTGGCGGCGAGATCGATGACAGGGATGAAACGCAATACGTCGTGGTCAAGCGGGCCGGGCGGCCCGTGCTTGCCTTGACGGGCGCGGATATCGACATGGATCGGTCACAGGGCGAGATCGGCCTGTTTGTGCCGGATGCCGGCTATCCGTTCGGAGTCATTCCCGACTGGCTGATCAAGCAGCGCATCAAGAAGCCGGACTGGTACCGGAACATGTGGCCGCTGACGAAGAACAGCCTGCAGCCCGGTTCTTGACCCTGTGCTCCTGCTTCCCGTATTCTATCCGTTTCATCCGGCACTGACATAGGACAGGAGCACATACTCGATGATCGGGAAAATGGATGCAAAGCAGGCGGACCTGTTGTTCAAGGGCCTCTCGCCCGAGCCGGGCGAGCCCACCATTCATGAAGTCGGGCTCGGAGTTCTCGACGGCCTCCCTGACGGTGTGCCGCAGGTGGATTTCAGCGACGGCGCGGTGCTGACGGAGTGGCTCTATGCCTGTCCTGTTCCGTACCGTGGCGAGCGCCTTGCGGTTCGAGTGATGGGCGCGTTGACGGACCCGGCCCGCACGGAGGAGGCCCGTGCGGTGATGCCGGAGATGCATCCGCTCGGGGCCGACTGTGTCGTGGCGGAGAGCTGGCCGGATTTCACCGAAGCCATAGACATCAAACGCCTGGCGGAAGGCGAGGACGGCATCCATGCGCTGTTCTGTGCGACTTTGCGCAGCGATCGCGAACGGGTCGTGCGACTCTCACATGGTGCAATAGGGGAAGGCGTGAGCGTTCACCTGTACGTTAACGGCCTGTCCGTGCCGCACGGCGGGTTCGTGCGGCTGTCCGAGGGAGTGCACGTTCTCTTGATGCAGACCTGCAGCGGGCAGGTGCACTACCCGTGGCAATGGGAAGAACGCCGGGCCGCGCCCCGCTTCGACGAAGTGACGGAAGAAGATGTTCGGGCCCTCTACGAGTGGCGGCATGCGCGCTGGCAGCGAAGCGCGGATGGGGCGGATGCCGACGAGGCGGCGGCGGTCGAAGACGTGGAGATCGATCCCGACACGTTGGTCGGCAAGGAAGGCTTCATCCGCGTCGGGAAGAGCCGGGCGGGGATGTGGTGGCTGCTCGATCCGGACGGGAAACCTTTCTACTACCGGGCAATGTGTTCGGTAAACAACCGAGGGGGGACCGGTGGCCGTCGGAAGGGTGATCCCGCCCTTTCTCCCGAACAGGTCCGGCACTGGATCTCGATCATGCAGCAGTGGGGGTTCAACGGTTTGGGCTCCTGGACCACGCGTGATTTCTTTGACAAGGACATGGCATTCACCGAGATCATCGAGTCTTTCTACGAGGGACCTTTTCTTGGTGCTGACGAGTACCGCTACGGGATCATGCCGGACGTGTTCGACGACCGTTGGGTCGCGGCCATAGATCGGAAGTGCCGGGATCTGTGCATTCCACTGGTCGACAGCAAGCTGCTGGTCGGATACTTCATTGACAACGAGCGTGGGTTTCACGAAACGCGGCTGCCCGAGGGTGTGTCGGGGCCGGTCTTCAGAGTTGGCGATATACCTGAGAAGCGCCGCGTGATCGTGGCAGCCGAGCCCATACAGAACCCGGAGAAGCTCGGACTGCTCCAGATGGTGCTGAGCCTTGACGAGTCGCGTCCTGCCGCGCTGAAAGGCTGGGAGTTCATAGAGGAGCGTTATGGCGGTGACCTGGCTGCCCTGGCGAAGGCGTGGGAAGTCCCCGTGAAGTCGCGTTTGAGCTTCAACGAAATGACGCTGAACGGCGAGCGGATTATCTCGGACCGGTACCTGAAGGACGAGAAGGATTTCGTGCGCATCTGGGTGCGGCAGTACTTCAAGGTCTGCACGGAGGCGATCCGTCGCTATGACCCGAACCATCTCATCATCGGCGTGCGCTGGGCCGGCGTCCCCAGCGACACTATACTTGCGGAGGAGATCAAGTGCTGTGACGTCTTCTCGCTGAACCGGTATCGGACCCATGTCGCAGCCGCATTCGATCCGATCTATCGGCGGTTCGGCCGGCCGATCCTGATCGGTGAGTTCGAGCCGGACAATGATTCGTTCCGCTACGTACGGGACCCGATCGAGCCGATCGGCGGCTATGACAGCGATTGGGACCGTCAGCAGTCACGCGCGTATGAAACGATCGACCGCGTATCGGCGCATCCGGCCATTGTTGGCTACACGTACTACGCCTGGAAGGCGGGATCACGTCATCCCGAGGACATGCGCGCGGTACAGCGCGCGAACTGGCGTTCGACGCACGTACGTGCGGAGAGGGACGCGCTGCTCAGCGAGGGCGATGCGGATGTCGGTGCGCCGTTGACGGGACAGATCTTCGCCGTTCTCGGTGGCAGGAGATTCGGCATGGCCCTGGGCCTGGTCTGCAGGGACGGTGTGTGGGACAAGCGCGTATACGGCAACGGCATCCGGGGCGAGATCACGGGAACAGGTCGGGCCGGCGACACCACCGGCATCGACCTGAAGTACCGCACGATCCCCGGTTTGTTCACCCTCGACGAGAGCGAAGGCGAATGCCGGCTCGAGTTCGAGCGTACGCCGACCGGCGACCTGGTGGGATGCTTCGATGGTACATTCGCGGGAACGCAGCGGCGGGGGACCATCATCGCATACGTCCATCGTCCGCTTCCGGACCCGCGCTACTGAGACGTTCAATGTCGTTGATGAACTGGCAGGAGCTCTCGAACCCGGTACTGAAACACGATTACTGGTCCTACAAGGATCCGTGCATCGTGTGGAAGGACGGGTTGTTCTACCTTTTCTTCTCGGTGTTCAGCCCGGGGAACAGGTCGCAGGTGATGCACCTGACATCGAAGGATCTTGTTACGTTTTCCGACCCGATCTTCCTGTGGGGCGAGCGTGACAACGGGTACTGCAGCCCGGATATCCCATGTCGCAAGGCGGTGCGTTGTTCATAGCCGACTGGCGTGAGCACGACGGCTTCTTCTACACCATATTCCATGCGCGGTACGAGGGATTCGATCTGAACAGGCGAAACATGGGCCACCGGCTCGGCATCGCGCGTTCCAGCGACATGAAGACATGGGAATTCCCCGGGTAGACCGGCATCGTGGCGATGAAAGATGAGATTTCCTGCTATCGAAGGGAGTTCCACGCACAATGATTCACAAGGCGGCCGGTGGCCACAACCAAAGAAGACCGGCCGCCAGTGAAAGTGCCAGGTGAAAGTGAAGGTAAGATGTCTGTTCTCCGGTTCTCAAAGATGATTCCGCCTTCCGCTGCACCTGCACCTTCGACCTGTCACCTTCACTGCTGACCGTATCTGGTCGTGCTCAAATTATCTTGTTTTTTGTCGCAGTTGAGATTGACTAAGCCGCTAATGGGAGGGATGTTCATTCATCACTCCACCCTCCGATAGGATGGGGCAGGGGATTGGAGAAGTGCCGGGAGTGTCTACGACCATAGAACGAGATCGCGCGGTCCTGCGGCCGCTGGTCGAACAGTACCTTGAGATTTGCCGGAAGCCGGTCATGGCCGAGCGGCGTGAAGCGTGGCGTTGCCTCAACAGCCTGCGGCCCGGGCGGCCCATGATCATTGTCCGCGGCGGCCGATGTTGGCGCGAGGTCCCGGAGACAACGGTCCGGGAATGCCGGGATCCCGTGCTGCACGCGCAGGAGGCACAGCTGCGGATGGCGATCTTCCAGGACTCGCTCGACGACGACCGCGTATGCGAGCCTTTCCTGCGGGTCCACGCCGCATACACCTGCCGTGACTGGGGCATGGAAGTGAACCGCGCCTACGCGGAAGGGGCAGAAGGGCGCGGCGCGTGGAAGCATGAGCCGCCGATCAAGGACCTGTCCGATATCAGCGCTCTCCGCGCACCGACTCATAGGATCGACGATGACCGGACCGCCGAGATGTTTGAGTGCGTCTCCGACGCCGTAGGCGATCTCATTCCCGTGGTGGTCGATCGCACGACACCGTTTCTTGTGTGGAAAGCCGATATCTCAACCGAGCTGGGCTACTCGCGCGGAATCGACCGGTTCATGATGGATATGTACGACGACCCGGAAGGGCTGCACCGGCTGTGCCGGTTCTACTCCGAGAACGTGAAGCGCATCCACGACGAGGCGGAGGCTGCCGGTGACTGGTCAACGCTCTCGCACAGTCACCAGTCGATGACCTATTGTGACGAGCTGCCCGATCCCACCGAGGCTGCCGAGAGTGTCGAGCGTAAGCAGCTCTGGTGCTACATGGCCGCGCAGGAGTTCACGCTAGTATCGCCCGAGATGCACGACGAGTTCGTGTTGCAGTATCAGCTTCCCGTCATGAGTGAATTCGGTCTTGTCCAATACGGGTGCTGTGAGGATCTGACCCGGAAGATCGATATGCTTCGAAAGATTCCCAACCTGCGCATGATCGGCGTGGCGCCGATTGCGGATATCCGCGCCTGCTCCGAGCAGATCGGCACGGACTACGCGATCAGCTACCGTCCCAGCCCGGCGGACATGGTGTGTTGCGGTTTCGATCCGGACCGTGTCCGCCGGATTGCGGGCGACGCGCTGGACGTCTTCCGCGGACAGCATATCGAGATCAACCTCAAGGACGTGGACACCGTTGAAAACGAACCCGCGCGCCTTGGGAAGTGGGTTTCGCTGGTGCGCGACGAGATCGAGAAACGTGCCGGTACGTAGTCGGCGTGTGAGCCTGGGGCAGGGCGGGGTGCTCTTGCTTGGAGCCCTGTCTCATTCCGAGCACGGACGAGGCCCTTGAGCCCGGTATGCAGGGCGCAGTTTGGCCGAAGTGCGGGAGCAAGTCCAACACCTGCTGGACCAAATGCCGCGATTTGCCTTGGCGGCAAGAAAATATGTCACGTTTGTCCTGATTTACCAGTTATAACCTGTAGAGCACCCGAAAGAGCGTAATCATGTCCGACCTTCATGCGTATGAGATACTCGTCAGGGAACACGAGACGATGGTGACCGCGTATGTTCGCGGGATCGTGGGTGACGCCGCCCTTGCGCAGGATATAGCCCAGGAAGCGTTCATTCGGGGCCACCGGCATCTCGCCAAATTCAAGCCGGGTTCTTCCTTCGCCGCGTGGATACGCACGATTGCCCGCAATCTTGCCGTTGACGCGCTGAAGCGCAGGAAACGGGAAGTATCCCTGGATCCCGACGTCATCCAGGGCATGGAGGACATTCTTCAGCCGTTCGACGATCCTTCCCGCGGCGAAACCTGGAAAGACCGCGTGCAGACCGTTGAAAGATGTTTCCAGTCATTGTCCGACACGCTCAGGGAGCCTTGCAGGCTTTACTACTACGAGGACACCGACACCAACCGCATTGCCGGAATGCTCCGCATCAGCGTGGCAACGGTTCGCAAACGCCTCGAACGCGCACGCGACCTGATAAAGGCGTGTATCAAGAAGGCGTTGGCCGTGGAGGGCCTTCTGTATGAGTAGCACCGAGCAGAAGCCGGTTTCCCAACGCGAAGAGGGCCGCCGTCTGGCCGTTGAGGTGATTCTCTGGTCCCGGTTCGGACGGCGGGAAAGTGAAGTCGGCGAGCGGGTCATCCACAGTCTGCGCAAGGCGGCTCACCGGCGGCCACGGAGCGTTGTGTTCCGGCGGCCGGGCCCTGTTCTGGCGGCGGCCGCCGCGAGTGTCATGGCGATCGTCGGCGCCGGCCTTTGGTTCACGGCGCGAACGCAGGGGAAACCCGTGGTGGCCAGGATCGTGCAGGCGAAGAACGGATGGCAAATGGCGGCGGACGGGAAGCGGCACCCACTGACGGTTGGCGATGAACTGCGTGCCGGCGATCGCGTCGGCACGGCGGCAGACGGAGTCCTGGATCTGGCATGGATCGGCCGGCCCACAACGATGGTGCTCGAAGGGCTGTCGTTCTTGTCGGTGTCAGTGCGTGATCCGTCCCTGTCAGCCGGCGGCAGGCACCTGCTCCTCCTCGGCCGTCTCACGGCGACGGTGGCTCGCCGGAATCCTGCAACGCCGTTTGTGGTTGAAACACCGCATGCCAGGCTGACCGTGGTGGGCACGGTTTTCTCCGCGACGGTGGGCGACAAGGTCACGCGCATGGAGGTGAAGAAGGGCGCTGTGCGAATGACGCGGATGTCTGACGAGACATCGGTAGTGGTGCCGGCGGGACATGGCGCGGCAGCGGGACCGGGCCTGGAACTGAAAGTTGTCCCGGTCGTGTCCGTGATGGAGTCCGATGTCATTTGGCGTGATTCCATGGACGGCCTCGAATCCTGGTTGGTCACGGAGTGGCGGGAAAAAGGCGGAATCACGATGGACGTCAGCAGCGCGCTCCACAGATCCCCGCCAGGCGCGTTGCGGCTGCGCTATACCATGCCCGGCAGCCCCCCGACCCGGCGCCTGGACGAGTGGGTTGTGAACGCCCGTTCCGTCGAACGCCGCGTTTCGATTCCGAACCGGGCCACGCACATGCGGTTCTGGCTCAAGGTTGTTTCGGCGAAGCCGCGTTCGCGATTCGCGATCTGGCTGACTCCTGAAGAGCGCCGATCAGGCTGGAGCAGGACTGTCGAGCTGGAGGGAATGACGGGTGAATGGCGGCTGATTGAGGAAGATCTGCGGCACATGCCGGAGTTCTGGTCGAAAGCTCACGGCACGTTGCGCGGGAACGAGGTCCCGCCCATGCAGCCCGGCGAGATTTCGATCGTCGAGTTGTCCCTCAACCTGGCCGATGCCGAAGTGGTCGTTGACGATCTGGAATTCGTACGAAAGGGCCCACGGTGAGTCAGTCCGGAAAGAGTCTTGTATTGCTTGCTGCAATCTCCATGGCCGTTGTGCCCGCCGTCGGCGGCGCGGAGATCATCGCGGCGAGCTGTTCGCGGGCGGACGTGCTGGCGGCAGTAAGCGCGGCGCAGGACGGTGATACGGTGCTGATCCCGGCGGGCACGGCCACCTGGACGGATGGGCTGACCATCACCAAAGGCATCCATCTCAAGGGTGCCGGTCAGATGTGGGGCAACAAACCCGAAATCAAGCTGCAAATCCAGGTGCTGGATCGCAACGCCGGGCTGTTCGGGTTGTGGGGGCAGGGTGTTGACGGTGCCCAGTATCCCGCCCCCCGCCAGGTCGGCATGGGCCACGCCAACGGCGGGTACACCAACCATAGCGTGGCCTTTGCGCATCCGAACGTGGACCTGGCGAGCGGCTTGGACAACAACAGTCCTCCCGTCTACCTTGGCGACCTGTGCCCGTGGTATCAATGGGGAAACACGGGGGGCGGGAACTGCGCCGCGCCGGGGATCATGATGTCGGGATACAACAATGGAACACCCGACGACCCGGCAGACTACATCCAAGTCGGGCGCGACTGGATCAACGGAAAGAAACCCGGTTACACCCCCTACACCTACCCGCACCCGCTGACGCAGGAGAACGACGCTCCGCCGCCGCTTCCCGAGGGCAACCAGGGCATCGCCGCCCTGTTCCCGGGCGATGTCAACATCCAGTCCCACGCCGACGTGATCTTCGCCGACGACTTCGAGTCCTACACCACCGCCGGCCAGCTGACCACGCGGTGGGACGAGTCCTATCATCTCGCCAACACCCGCATCGCCACCGAGACCAACCACGTGTTCGCGGGCAGTAAGGCCGTTGAGTTCAAGGTCCCGATCCAGACGACCGAGACCTCCAACACGGCCCTCAAGTACGTCAATCCCAAACTGGACGTCCTCTTTGTGCGCTGCTACACCAAGTTCGACCCCGGATTCCTAACCTATGGCTCCAGTCACAACGGGATCGGGATCCAGGCCAACTACTCGGGGCCCGGCGTTCCCGCCAACGGAACGAACAAGTTCTACGTTGGGCTCGAGAACAGCGGCTTCAGCGGCGAAACCTCGCCGGGCCCGACACACCTCTACGTCTACCACCCGGAACAGCGAGACATCTGGGGGGACCACTGGTATCCCGACGGCCGGGTTGTGCCGTTTGACTACTTGCCCGGCGACTACGGCCCACACTTCGTGCCCAGGTCGAACTTCACGCCCGCGCGCGACCGCTGGTACTGCATCGAGATGATGGTCAAGGCCAACACGCCCGGGCAGCGCGACGGCCGCATCGCCTACTGGATTGACGGGCTCCTGGCCGCCGACTTCCTCAACATCCGGCTGCGCGATGTCGAGACCCTGAAGATCGACAAGTTCTTCGTCGGGTTCCATATCAACGGCACCACGACGCGCATCAATACGAAGTGGTACGACAACGTCGTCGCCGCGCGCTCCTACATCGGTCCCATGTCCGGCGGCGCGTCGGACACCAACGCCCCGTCGGTAATCCTGACCGCGCCGGCGGCCGGCGCGACGGTCTCCAACACCGTGTCCATCTCGGCGACGGCCACCGACAACGTCGCGGTGGCAGGCGTGCAGTTCCGACTGGACGGCGCGAGTAATCTGGGCGCGGAGGATACAGTGAGTCCGTATTCTTTTTCCTGGAACACGGCCGGCGCCGCCAACGGGATCCACGCGCTGACGGCGGTGGCGCGGGACACGGTGGGGAACCTGGCCACGTCTGCGTTCATCACGGTCACTGTCACCAACGCGGGTGGGGGCGGGATCATGGGCCATAGTGGCGAGGGGACGAGCACGGACAACATCAGCGACGGCTCGGGTTCGTATATCAATGCGTCGCGTTTCCTGGCCGGCTCCAGTTTTACCGCCACGGGCATCAGGGCCAAGGTGCTGGGCATTACGGGCAGGTACAAATGCGCGATCTACAGCGACAATGGGGGGGTGCCGCAGGCCCTGCTGCAGGCCACGGCCGAGGCGGTCAATCCTTCCACGGGCTGGCAGACCTTCGCGCTGACCGCGTGCCAGGCCATACAGGGCGGGACCTACTACTGGCTGGCCATCTGGAGCGACCTGCACAGCACGAGCGCGGGGATCTATTGTGATCCCAGTGGCGGGACCACGCGATGGACGGGCGTACAGCCCTACGGCACCTGGCCCGATCCGGTCACCACGACTGGCGGGGGCAGCTTCCGGTACTGCATTTACGCGGAGGGTGTGGCGGGAGGTGACGTGCTGGTGAACGGGATTTCCTCGGCGTGGCTGGTCCAGTACTTCGGCAGCACCAACGCGCCGGGCGGCGGGGTCGCGGACGATCCGGACGGGGACGGACACGACAACTATGCCGAGTACATTGCGGGGACCGTGCCGACGAACGGGGCCTCGGTGCTGCGGATCCTGGGGCTGCGTCCGGACGGGGCGGGCATGCAGATGTGGTTCCAGGGAGTAGCGGGGCGGCGGTACCGGCTGGAGTACCGGGATGACCTGTCGGCGGCCGGCTGGAGCGTGCTGTTATCCAATGCCGCCGGTACCGGCGCTGAGAACCATCTCACCGATACCAATCCGCCGGCCTGCCGCTTCTACCGATTGGGCGTGAGGATGGAATAGCGACTCTTCGTCACGGTTCCCATATCGGATTCGGGTGTATTTGCGCTTGCAGCAGGAATCCTCGCCCATTTCAGGGCTGCGGCGCTGCATTCTTCTTGTCCGTGGCCGGGGGTGGTTTGGGGGCGGGGACGGCATCTGATGTGACTGTCTTCTTCTCCGCCGGCTTGCCGGGTGTTGTTTGGATTTTCACCCCGGGTTTCCCGGAAGACGCCCCGCGAGTTGGGGGCGCTACGGTTGGACGGGGTGGCATGTGTCGCTGCGGCGGGGCGGGGGGCTGCATGCCGACGTACTGGATGTCGGCATTCGGGAGCAGATCCCGTACTATGGAGGCGAAAGCCATGTTGACTCTCTGGGCCTCGAGTCTTGCCATGATCATTTTCTTTTCCGGGAGCGGCGCCGGCAGCTTCTTCGCGGATATGAGGATGTGACGTGCTCGGACGCTTTCCGTGGGCACTGCCAGGCCGGTATCCGACTTCTCGCCCGCTGCCTTCTTCTCGGTGACCTGGATGATATGGAATCCGAACTCCGTTTCGACTACCGGGCCGATCTCGTTCACCTTCTGGCTGAAGGCTGCCTTGTCGAATGCCGGGACCATCTTGCCGCGGGGGAATTCGCCGAGGTCGCCGCCCTTCTGTTTGCTCGGACATCCGGAGTGCTTCTGCGCCATCTCGGCGAAGTCCGCCCCGGCGATGAGATCCTTCCTTATCTTCTCGGCCAGTTCTCTCTTCGCGGCGCGGCCCTTGACGATGGCCTCGTAGCCCGCGACGTAGTTTTCATAGTCCTTTTCCGTTGGCTTGGAACTGTGGCCTTTTGCCTCGAGAAACTTCCGCGTTCGCACCCGGTGGCGGAGAACGCGCTGGAGGGCTTCTTCCGAGATGCCGTCCTTCTTCATCGCTTCCTCGAGAGTGGTCTCGCCCGGCAGGTTCTTGCCCACCACCACTCGCTCGGCGGCGAGCTCCTCGTCTGAGACCTCGATCTTGAGTTTCTGGATCTCATCGGAGATCAAGGTGTTGGCTATGAGCATCTGGACGGCTTGTGTCAAGGTTACCTGGCGTCTTGGGTTCTGTGCCCTGGCGCGCTGGATTGCGAGTCTGGCGTGGGCGCGGGTGATGTTCTTGCCGTTGATCTTGACGAGGATATCCTGGTCCCCGGCGGGCCGGCCCGTCGGCCCGGCGCCGGGCATGGGTGGCATCACGCCGGTTGCTTCCGGAGGGCGTGATTGATCGGGTGGCGCGGGCTCGTTCTTGGTCTGCCGCGTGCAGCCGCCGGCGAGGACGCAGGAAAGCAGGAACATCGCTGTGAATCGCATGGTATTCCTCCGGGATCAGGGCATGTTGAAACAGATTGTGTCGAGCGCGAGGGAACGACTTCGTGGCATTGTGGGCATGTCGAGATGGTAAGGCAAGAATATACCCAGTATTTCTCGGAAAGCAGCAAGCTGTTCCGGCTTGCATTTCGTTGAGGTGGCGGCGCGGGGCGAAGCTGCCCGCTGCCAGTTTCTCAGCATTGCGAGGACGTCCGGCTGGACGCGCGTAACGGTGCGTCCCTGGTGTTGTGCGCAGTTGCGACAGAGGACGCCGCCCCGGTCGTGCGAGAAATCGGTTGAGGCGATGTTGTCGAGGCGCCGATCGCATGCCGGGCACTTGTTGAGCTGGGGCGACAGGCCGAGGCATTCGAGAAGCTTCAGTTCGGCCCAGAAGAGGAACTGGGAGGATGCTCCATCGGCGCAGAGCGAATCCAGGGCGCCCACGGTGAGGTCGTAGATTTCGTGCTGGTGGCCCCTGACGCTCACGCGTGACACAAGGTCGCAGAGATAGGAGGCGCAGGCCGACGCGCGCCAGTTGGTGCGAAGGGCGGTCCGCATGTTGAGAGGCGAGCATTCCCTGGCAATGTGGAGGCCGTTGCGTTCACGTGCATAGAAGAGGAGCTCACAAGTGTAGTACAGGTCATACTGCCCCAGGAAGCTGCTCTTGGGTCGGCAAGCGCCTTTCACCACCGTGGCCAGGTTCCCGAACTCCGGCGTGAGCCAGGTTACGACGTGGGAAGTCCGGGAGAACGGGCTCACGCGCAGGACTACTGCCTGTGTTTTCTCGATGGTGGTCTTCATTGTGGGAGGTTTTCTCATAGCAGTCGGGCCGCGAGGAGGACGGTTATGCAGAAGTAGATGAGCAGGGCGGATATGTCGTTGGTGATGGTGACGAAGGGGCCGGAAGCGACCGCCGGGTCGATACTGATTCTGTCGAGGGCGATAGGCACGAGCGCACCGAATGCGACTGCGAATGTCATTGCCGAGCACAGGGCGATTCCCACGACAAGTGCCAGGCGGGAGGCCGGGACGACGGTGTCGGGGCCTATCATGAACCGGGCCCAGAGGGTGATGATGGTGCCGCAGATTGTTCCCATCACGATTCCGACCAGGATCTCACGGCTGAGCAGGCGGAAGATGCTCCTGTGCTCGAGATCGTCGAGCGCGAGTTTCCGGACGACGAGGGTGGATGACTGGATCCCCGCGTTCCCGCCCATCGCCAGGACGATGGGGACGAAGTAGGCCAGCATTATCATCTGCATGTTGTCTACGCGCGTATGGAACTGTTTCAGCAGCATGCTGGTGATGAAGCCGCCCAGCAGCGTGATGAAAAGCCATGGGAGGCGCACGGCGCAGCTCTTGAAGAGAGAGGGGTTCTCGAGTTCCTCGTCGTCCGACCCGGCGAGACGCAGGATGTCTTCCGACGCCTCTTCTTCCATGACGTCCATGATGTCGTCCGCCGTGATACGGCCGACGAGTCCGCCCCGGGCGTCGATTACGGGAACAACGTTGAGGTCGTACTGGCTGATGAGGTGGGCCACGTCTTCCTGGTCCATGAACACCGATGCGGCGACGAAGTCCCTGTGCACGAGCTCCCCGAGCGGACGTGCCTTGTCCTTCTCGCGCAGGAGTTCCCAGATGTCGACATGCCCGATGAGCTTGTTGTCCGGATCGACTATGTGTGCGTGGTAGAACGGCTCGCCTTCGTCCATGTAGGCTATTGCTTCGAGCGCCTCCTGGACCGTCTGGTCCTCGTTCATGGCCACGATATCGGTCGTCATTATGCCGCCGGCGCTTTCTTCGTCGTACTCCAGCAGCTTGCTGATGTCCTGCGACTCGCCGCACTTCATGAGCTCGAGGACGCGTCTCGACTGCTCCTCGGGCATATCGCCGAGCACGTCCGCGGCGTCGTCGGGCGCCATGTCCTCGACGATGTGCGATATCTCGGAAGCGGTGAGGGACTCGAGCACGTCGGTGCCGGTCTCGAGCTCGGCGAGGACGTTCGGTTTCAGGTCGTCGTTCAGCATGGAGAACAGGCGTTCCTGGGTGTCCCGGGGGGCGTCGTCTATTACGTCGGCGACATCGGCGGGGTGCAGGGAATTCAGGATTGGCGCGAGCCGGTCCCATGACTCGGAGTGGACGAGGTCGGTGATGCCGGGATCAGGTGGTCGGCGGTGCGGGGACATCGTCTTCTCCCGGTCCCGGTTCTTCATCGTGTTTCAGCCATGACTCCAGCTTGTCGAGCAGGGTCGGACGGTCGTCGCCCGGGCGGTCCGGCCGCACGGCGCCTGCCGACATAACGAACGTCAGCGCTTCGGCAACGGGCATGGAGAGGGGAATGGTTTCCGACCTGGGCACCAGGATAAGGAGGCCGGATGTCGGGTTCGGGGTGGTGGGTATGAAGAGGCTGACGCAGGGCTCCTTCTTCTTGCCCATGTCCTCGGCGACGGGGCCGGGCACCGTGGCGGTCACGAAGGCTATCGAGTAGAGACCTTTGCGGGGGTACTGGATGAGGACGACTTCCTTGAAGAGAGTCTTGCGCTGAGTGAAGAGCGATTCGCTGATTTGCCGGACCGGCAGATAGATGCCTTTCACGAAGGGGATGCTTATGAGGATCTTCTCGCCAACGCGGTAGAGCCACCGTCCGAAGAAGTTTCTTGTCAGCAGGCCGATCAGGTAGAAGGCGATGATAATGAGGATGAGTACGAGGACCCGGAGCGGGTAGCCTTTGCCGGCTTCGCGCAGCCATTCGGGGAACCACCAGTCGGGAGGCCAGTCGGTCGCGAGCTTGAGCAGGAAGCGGAAGATGAAGACGGTGGCGAGGACGGGGACCGTGAGGAAGAACCCGACCAGGATATTCGCCCGTATCCCCTTGAGAAGTCGCTTCATGAACATACCGGCATCCTAGCGCAGGAGTCCTTCCAGGAGCCCCGCTTCGTTCGCTTCTCTCACCCAGCGTAACTCTCGGCGGCGCATGCGCTTGCGTTCTTGGTCGCTGCCGTCTTCCTCATCCATCAGGTGGTCGCACCCGTGTGCGATGTAGAGTGCGAGCTCCTTTGACCTATTCCAGCCGCGTTCCGTCTCCGGCGTCTCGGCGGCGCGTTGGACGTTTACAACGATCTCGCCCGTGTGGCCGTTCCTTTCGCCCGGCATGGGGGTGTAGGAGAAACTGATAACGTCGGTCACTTCTCTGCGGCCCAGGTGTTTCTGGTTCACGATCCGGATCTCGGCGTTGTCGCAGAGAACAAGTGAGACTTCCCGCCACGTCCTATTTCTTTGCAGGCTGCTGGCGCGCTCCATTAGGCTGCGTGTCAGCCTGCCTAGTCTCTGTTTGCTCACCCTGTGAAGGCTTTGCCTGTTGCTTATCTCGATCTTCATCCTTGGGGTACGGCACTCTACCGTGCAGCATGTTTGTTAGGGTAAAGATAAAGGATCGTTTGATCCTTGCAAGCTCGATAAGGCTGAGGTCGCACATATCGAGCTGTCCGTCTTTCAGTCGCGCGTTGATAATGTCGCTGATAAGTCCCTCTATGTTGGCCGGGGTCGGTTTCTCCATTGAACGCGACGCGGCCTCCACCGCGTCGGCCAGGCAGATGATGGCCGATTCGCGGGACGATGGCCTCGGGCCGGGGTAGCGGAACGCGCCTTCATCGATTTTGCCGCCGCCGCCGTTTGGCGAGCCGCCGTTTTGCTGCGCGAGCTCGAACTCGAGCTGTTCCTTGGCCTTGTGATGGAAGTAGTAGAGCAGGCTTGTGCCGTGGTGTTCACGGATCACGCGCGTTATGGGTTCGGGCAGCTTGTGGAGGAGGGCAAGGCTGAGGCCCTCCTTGACGTGCGCGGTGATGACGAGCGTGCTCATGCTGGGCGCGAGGTCATCGTGCGGATTCGTTTGCATCTGGATGTTCTCGGCGAAAAAGTTGGGTTTTGTGAGTTTGCCGACATCGTGGAAATAGGCTGAAACGCGTGCGAGCAATGAATTCGCGCCTATTTCATCGGCCGCGGCCTGTGCAAGGCTGGCCACGACGAGGCTGTGATGGTACGTGCCGGGGGCTTCTATGGCGAGGCGCTGGAGCAGGTCATGTCCGAGGTCCGACAGCTCCAGGAGGGTGATATCGGTGGTGATGTGGAAGACCGTCTCGATCAGCGGCAGGATGAGCAGGACGACCAGGGCCGATATCACGCCGCTGGCGATACAGGCCGCCGCCTGGTGAAGGATAAGCATGTAGCTGGTGGTCTGCCAGTTGAGGGCGGTCATCCCGAGCACGCACGCGATTTGGGAGAATCCTATGAAGAGCCCGATCCGTGCGATCTTGGACCGGGTACGCACGCGGCGGGCGGTATATGCGGCTATGACCGTGGCTATGAGGCCGGTCAGGAAGAGCGGCAGGGCGGCGGGCGCGTTGTCCGGGAGGGCGGTGTCAACAGTCGACGCGCCCATCATGGCGAGCGCCAGTGCGGTCCAGGTCCCGATGGCGATGCCGACCACGCTGTCCATCAGGATGGTGGTCAGCAGGGGAGCCAGGGCCAGGGGTAGGAGGAACTGGGCTATGCTGACGGGTATCAGGGTGGTCGTGTGGGCGAAGTAGAGCACTCCCTTGCCCGATACGATGGCGAGCAGTGAGACCAGGGCCAGCAGGAGTATCTTTGAGTTCTCTTTCAAGAGGGCGGGCCTGGTGATCTGGATAAAGAGGGCGGCCACGAACAGGGAGACCAGCAGGAACACTGCCTGTCCGGCCAGGGGCAGGATGGCGCCGGCGTTGGGCTGGACGGTAAGAATATCGCCGAGGCCGATGGTAAAGACCGTGGCGCCCCAGAGGACGACGGCGAGGAAGAGGCCCACGAGCGGGTTCTCGCGCAGGGGTCGCTTGGCGGCGGAAGCCTTACCCGCTTTCTTCTGTCGGGTCTTGGTCTTCTTCGCCCTTTCCTTGGATACTAGTCGTTTCAAGGTCTATCCCCAAAACGAATGAGATTACTAGAAACCGCCCCCGGATGTCACGCCAAAGCGATCTTGCCCTTGTTTCACGGTGGTTTTCGCGACAATCGGGTCGCTCTGGAGGGGGAATCCCGATCCTGCGCTCCTTGGATGGTGGCCTAGCGATGGGTGGTCCGGTCGTGGTCGTTGAGTTAGCGGAAAGGACCTGAGTGAAGGTAAGATACTCTCACGCTCTCAATAATGACTCCGGCTTCCGCTGCACCTGCACCTTCGACCTGACACCTTTCTTGTCCTGCCCGGCGGTGGTCTGGTATGGTGTCGCGTATGGCTGTTCCCGTGTACCTGATTTCCGGTGATGACGAGTTCCTGGTTGCGCAGAAGTCCAAGCAGGTGATCGACGAGCTGGTACCGCTCGAGGAACGGGCCCTGGGACTCGAGACCATCGAGGGGAAGGCTGATACCGTGGCCGAGGCCGTAAGTGCGGTGGCGCGCTGCCGTGAGGCGGTGATGACCATGGGCTTCTTCGGCGGGCGCAAGGTAACGTGGTTTCGCGACGTTAATTTCCTTTCCGACACGGTGGTGGGCAGGTCGGAATCCGTGAAGGAGGCCGTGGCCGACCTGGCGGCGTTAATCAAGGAGGGGTTTCCCGAGGGGCAGATCCTGGTTGTGAGCGCTGTCAAGGCCGACAAGCGGTACGCGTTCTACAAGGCCTGCAAGGCGGCGGGCGAGGTGCACGAGTTTACGGTTCCGGACAAGGCCTACCTGGCGGAGCGGCAGGCGGGGGACGTGCTGGGCGGGGTGCTGGAGCAGGCAGGGCTCCAGATGTCGAGGGATGTGAAGGCGGCGTTCATCGAGAAAGTGGGTTTCGACACGCGCCGGATCGTCGGCGAGGTTGACAAGCTCGCGGTCTATCTCGGTAAACGGAAGAGGGTGGAGTCGGCGGACCTCGAGGCGGTAACATCGGCCTCGCGCGGGTCGTTGGCGTGGGACCTCGCCGACGCCTTCGGCAAGCGGCAGCTGCCACGGGCCCTGGGGATCCTGCGCCAGCTCCTGTTCCAGAAAGAGAGTCCCATAGGCCTGATTATCGGCCTGGAAAGCCGAATACGCGATCTGATCGTGTATCGCGAGGCGCTGGACAACCGGTGGCTCGAGGAGAAGAGGGGGTACGGGGGCCGGCCCACGCTGGGATGGGGTGATGTTCCTCCGGAAGTGGACGAAATGCTTTCAGAGGGTTTCGCAAAGGATCCGCGCAGCACGCATCCGTTCAGGATCGGGTTGCTCGCGCAGCAGGCGGCGAACTTCTCTGCCTCCGAGCTGGAGGAGTGCCGTCGGGCGGCGACCGAGGCGCACGTGGAGCTTGTATCCAGCGCGGTTCCGCAGCCCATGATCCTGGAGCTGCTGTTGATACGGATGCTCAGTAAGCAACGCAAGCCCGTGCGCGCCACGAGTTCCGGCTGAGAAAGGGACAAGGGGGATAGCCAACGGTCGGGATCGAACCGACGACCTGCTCATTACGAGTGAGCTGCTCTACCAACTGAGCTACGTTGGCCCTTGAAGTGCGGTAGGACAGCGCGTAAGTTCAAATATCGCGAGAGATAAGTCAAGTTCAGAAGAATGGATGGTCCCGCGTGTAACGCGGGACCCAAGGGGAAGGGAAGGACTGGAAGACCGATGCGAGCGATAATGGTGATGTTTGATTCGTTGAACAGGCATATGTTACCGCCTTACGGCTGTGACTGGGTCAAAGCGCCCAATTTCGAGCGGCTGACCGAGAAGACGGTGACGTTTGACAGGGCGTTTGTCGGGAGCATGCCGTGCATGCCGGCCCGGCGCGAGATCCACACCGGCCGCTACAACTTCCTGCACAGGAGCTGGGGGCCGCTCGAGCCGTTCGACGATTCCATGCCGGAGATCCTCAAGAAGAACGGTGTCTACACGCATCTCGTGAGCGATCATTACCATTACTGGGAGGAGGGGGGCGGCAACTATCACACCCGCTACAGCAGCTGGGAGATCTCCCGCGGGCAGGAGGGCGACCCGTGGAAGGGCGCAATCAGCGCCCCTGATATTCCCAACCCGAACCCCGAGAACAAGCGCGGCGAGTGGCAGAGGCAGGACTGGGTGAACCGGTCGCATATGCAGGATGAGAAGGACCAGCCGCAGGCCAAGACATTCGCGCTCGGCTGTGATTTCATCGAGCGTAACCATGCGAATGACAACTGGATGCTGCAGATCGAGACCTTCGATCCGCACGAGCCCTACTTTTCGAGTCAGCACTACAGGGACCTGTACCCGCATGACTACGACGGGCCCCCGTGCGATTGGCCCGACTACGCGCCGATTGACGAGGAGCGGCGCAGGAAGCTGGAGCACATACGACTGACGAACGCCGCGCTCATCTCCATGTGCGACAACTACCTGGGCAAGGTGCTCGACCTGATGGACAGGCACGATATGTGGAAGGACACGCTGTTGATAGTGAACACGGACCATGGCTTCCTGCTGGGCGAGCATGATTGGTGGGGGAAGTGCCGGATGCCGTTCTACAACGAGATCGCGCTGATGCCGTTCTTCGCCTGGGATCCCAGATCGGGCAAGCGGGGCGAACGGCGCGGGAGTCTCGTGCAGACGATCGATATTGCGCCGACGCTGCTCGAGTTCTTCGGAGTCGACATACCCGGGGATGTGCAGGGCGTGCCGCTGCGGGACACTATCGAGAGTGACAAGCCGGTTCGCGATGCGGGCCTGTTCGGGCTGCACGGCGCGCACGTCAACTGTACTGACGGGCGTTATGTCTACATGCGCGCGCCGGTGCGGGAGGACAACGATCCCCTGTACCAGTACACGCATATGCCGGCGCATATGCGGCATACGTTCAGCGTCGAGGAGATGCAGACCATGACCGTGGCCGAGCCGTTCGGGTTCACGAAGGGGTGTCCCACGATGAAGATCGGCACCGGGAAGCCGGGCTGGAGCAGGGCGTGGGATTTCGGGACGCTCCTGTTCGACATCGAGGAGGATCCGGGCCAGGAGAAGCCGCTGGACGACCCGGCCGTCGAAGAGAGGATGAAGGCCCATCTCGTGCGTCTGATTAAGGAGAACGACGCTCCCCTCGAGCAGTACGAACGGCTTGGCCTGAACGGGAACAGTGGAGCGTCCGCATCTCCTTGATGACTTCGAGGCCCTCGAGGTCGTCGGAGGGGGTGTAGTAGAGCTGCGTGATGGGCATTCCCTTCAACGGGTGGACGCGGTCGAGACTGCAGTGGCAAGGACGAGGATCGCAACGGATCTCATACTATTCTCCTTTGCCGGAATTCTCGATTCCTACGGGGATGTAGCGCCGGTCATCGGCCAGCAGGAGCTGATCGATCTTCACGCCGGGTTCCCTCTGTTTCAGCTGGAACGTGTGCTTTCCCTTGCTGAGCTTGAGCCTATTGAGCGCCTTGACCCAGTGCCAGCACTTGAAAGTCCGGTCGTCCCCGAATGTGAAGCCGGGTTTCTTGTCCACGACGATGGTTATAGAGTTCCTGCACTCGTCCATCCACCAGGCCCTTCCCCAGAGGTAGTACCTGCCGTCCTCGGGGATATGGATGGTGATAGAGGCCGAACCCTTCTTGGGGGAGGTGAGGCAGTCGCCCTTGGGTGGGGCCGTGGGCGTGTTACCCGTGGGAGCATCGGCCTTGGCCTCGGTCGGCTCGGCCGCCGGCTTGGTCGGCCGTTTCCTGGGGATCTCGAGGTACTTGTCCTTGGAAGCGCCCTTCACCGCGGCTACTGCATCGTTGGTTTCGGCCTCCTTGAAGTCCACGATCCGCATGGGGGCGTTCACCGTGTCGGCCGACTCGGCCTCGACGCAGATGACGTTGTCCGCGTGTGCGGAGGGGAGCCACGAAAAGGCACAGAAAGGCAGTGGGACTGCGAAACAGCACGCCAGGAGTATGGTTTGACGTATCATGTCCACATGTTAGCAGGCTCGAGACACCCGGTCAATTACGCCTTTCCAGATGCGGCGGGGGCCAGCCGCTCTCCAGCGGAGCGTGCCGCAAGTTCCTCGTAGAGCTCCTCGGTTTGTTCGACCATTCGTTCGAGCGAAAAGTCCCCTGCAACCGCCTTTTGCGCGTTTGTGCCGAGGCGGGAGCGGAGATCGGGTTCATTCACGAGGCGGACGAGCGCGATTGCGAGGGCGGCCGGGTCGGCCGGGGGGACCAGCAGGCCCGACTCGTCGTCATATATGGCTTCAGGCACGCCGCCGACACGGGTGGCGACGATGGCGTTGCCGTGCGACATTGCGTCAAGCAGTGCGTAGGGCATGCCCTCCCAGGCCGACGGCAGGGCGAAAATGTCGATAGCGGGGTAGTAGGATTCGAAGCTGTCCCTGACGTTGATGATCCGTACGGTCTCCCGCAGGGCGAGTTCATCGATCAGGGCTTCCAGCTCCGCCTGTAGCTCGCCGGTACCCACGATCACGAATCGGGCTCGTGGCGCGTGCTTGACCACGGACTTGGCCGCCAGTATCAGGTCGACGTGGCGTTTCTGGCGGGTGAGCCGCCCTATGGTGCCGATGATTACGTGTTCGGGACCAAAACCAATATCGGTCGGCGGAGGCGGCGGGTCGGGATCGGGCTCCGGGAGGCCGTTGGGGATAACGACGAACCTGTCCGCCGGCGCCAGTCCGGCTTTGACAGCAGTGGTCTTTTCGTCTTCGCAGACGCAGATGAAACGGCGTGTCAGGGGCGCGACCAGTCTTTCCAGGGCCAGATAGAGGGATTGGATAGCGGGGTGGATACTCATCTGGAACGCGAACACGTGGGCCGTGTGGACAGCGACGGGGACTTTCGTCAGACGCGCGGCCAGCCGGCCCAGGAAGCCTGCCTTGGAGCTGTGGGTATGCACTATGTCGAAGGAGCCTCCCTTGAGAAGGCGGACCAGGCGCGCCAATGCGACGATGTCGCTGACAAGGTTGATGCTGCGGACCATCGGGATGACCGTCACGTCGACACCGGCGGCGCGCATTTTTTCGACATCGGGCAGGAACGCCGGGTCACGCCGGGTTGCGCACGCGACCGACACGTCGAACTTCTCTTTGTCGAGCGCGGCGGTAATGTCCACCAGGTGCCGCCGGGTACCGCCGGTCGTCGCCTCGAGGATATGGAGGACGGCTAGCTTCTTCTTCTCTTCAGCCATTGCAGTCCCCAGTTCAGCATGGTGACGGGCTCTTCAAGGTGAAAGACCCGGACGCCGAGCAGGAACCCCCCCGCCGCTCCCGAGCCTCCGAAGACCAGCTTCAGGAGGAGCATGAACTTGCCGGTCTCCGCGGAGACGAAGCGCTCGAACCCGGTCACGCAGGCCCAGCACAGGAAGGTGGCGGCTGCGCCGGTGGCGAGGGCGCGGGCAAGGAAGAGCACGGTTTCACGGAATGGGAAGAAATCGATCTTCCTCTTCAGCACCACTACGAGAGTTACCGATTTGAGTGTTCTGCTCAGGGCGAAGCCGAGGGCTATCGCGGCCAGGGCGGCCGCCTCCTGCGCGCCGTAGACAACTATCGACACGTAGCTGATGACCATGGAGAGGGCGGAGAACACGATGCCGATCACAGTCACGGAGACCATCTTTCGATTCGCGAAGAAAGCCTGCATCATGAGGTATTCGACGGCCACGGCGGGAAGCACCAACGTGTAGCAGGCCATCGATACTGAGGTCCAGTTCGCGACCTCCTCGGAGAACTCGCCTCCCTCGAAGATGATGAAAGTGATCGGCTTGGCGAGAACAACGCAGGCCAGGGAGAAGGGGACAAAGACGGACAGCAACATCCTGGCGGAATTCGACAGGATCTCGCCGAACTGCTTGCGGTCGTCTCTGTCAACGAACTCGCAGAGGAAAGGGAACATGGCTATCGACAGCGCGTACGGTACGAGCCAGCCAAGCGCGCCATAGAGTTTTCGGCCGAACGAATTGGCCTGCATCAGGCCGTCGGTTTCCAGGTTGCTCAGTACCCAGACGTTATTGAAGATGTCCCGTACCTTCGCGAACACTATGCCGCAGACAAGGGGCAACATGAGAACGATCATTGCCCTGAACGCCGGGCTGCGGATGTCGAAGCGGGGTTGGACGAACTTCAGTTCACGGAGCATGCCCAATAGGTGCGTCACAAGCTTGGCTATGCTGCCGAGCACCAGGCCGAGTATGAGTGCCCTGTAATCGAAGCCGAATACCCCAACGCCGAGCCCGACCGCGATGACGACTGTGAATTTCCAGGAGGCATCACCGAACGCCGCCAGGAAGAACCGCTTGTATCCATTCAGGATCATGTACGTCGTTGATCCCAGGGAAAGGCAGATCAGGGCCGGGGCCGTCCAGACGAGGCTGTCACGGGCGATCTCGTATTTCTCGGGCTGAGCGGACGGACTCCATGCGGTCATTAGTTGGATTACCCGTCCCGGGAACAGCATGGTCAGCGTGCAGACCACGAGCAGTACGAGGAACTGAATGGAGAGGACCGTGTTGGAGAAGCCCCAGGCCGAGCCTTCGTCCTTAGTGTCCATCTCGCCCATGAAGACGGGCAGGAACGTGGGGCCGATTACTTCCTCGCCTATGAGGAACAGTGCGAAGACGCAATTCTCGAACACGGTAACGTAGACCGTGTCCACGATGGAGTTGCCTATGTAGTGCCCCATCACCTTCAGCTGGATCAAGCCGGCCAGTTTGAAAAGGGCGTGAGCGACCAGCACGGCGAAGCTCGCGCGGAGGATGCGTCTGCCGATACCGGGGCCTGTTTTGGGGTCATCCGTCATTTGCTCTCCGAGAAAAGCTGGATCAACTGCTTGATGTTGGTGTCGATGTCGAAGTGTTTCGAGACGGTCTTTCTTCCGTTTGATCCAAGCTTCTGTCTCAGGGTTCCGTCTTTCAGCAGTGTCTCTATCCTGTCCGCCAGCATTTCTGGGTTCCCGGCGGGGACGATGAACCCGTTCTCGCCGTCGACGATCGCCTCGTTTGCCGAGGACGCATCGGTGGAAACGACGGGGGTCTCCATGGCCATGGCCTCGAGAATCGCGTTGGGAAGTCCGTCAACGTCGCCCGAAGGGGCGACGACGGAGGGGAGCGCGAAGACCGATGCGGTGCGGTAGAGGTTCATAAGGGCTTCGCCGCAGACTTTCCCCGCGAGCCGCACGCGCGAGTCGAGTCCGTGCTTTGCGATCATCCGTTCGAGCAGGCGCCGGTGGGGTCCTTCGCCGGCGATGACGCAGGAGAATTCTATATCCCGTCCGGCGAGGATGGCACACGCCTCGACGAGCGGCACGTAGCCCTTCTTCTCGACAAGGCGGCCGACGGCGAGCACGACCGGCTCGGATGATGGGGAGGATGTGAAGCGGTCCAGTGCCAGTCCGTGATGGACCGCCGAAATCCGTGCCTCGGGCAGGAGGCCGGCGAGGTAGTCGCGCGCCCGCTTCGTGCAGGCAGTGATGAATGAAGCGTGCGACAGCCTGTTGCGGAGCCGGCGCTTGCCCTGGGTGTAGATATCCCAGGCGTGGGCCGACACGCTGAACCGCTTGTCCAGCAGTGCGGCCATGGTCGCGGCGATGTCGGCCGGAACGAAGGCGAAGTGGCCGTGAATGTGGTCGGCGCCCATCTTCTCGGCCACGCGTGCGAAATGTGCGGCAACGGGGAAATTGCGCAGCGATTTAAGCAGCATGACCGGGGCCAGGAGATTCCGGCGGATGGTCCGGAAGAGAAGGAGCAGGTAAAGCAGCGGACGGCGGCGCAGGAAGAAGAGCTCATCCCGGATCAGGTCAGGCGAAAGGGGTGAGGGGCGGTATATGGCGTCCTGCATGAGCGACGCCGCCTCGTCGGACTCGCCGGGCGACGAGGACTTCAGGGCGAAGATAATGACCCGGATGCCGGCCTTCTCAAGCGCGACGATCTCCCTCAGGATGAACGTTTCCGAGATACACGGGAATGTAGAGAGTACGTAGGCGATTTTCATCGAGACAGGCGGTGCCCATTACCCTTCGACCAATACTGCGCGGGTTTGAGGCGGAATATAACAGGGGAGAGCGGAAAAGGACAGTAAGAAGAGAGTGGCCGGTTGCCGGTGGGCAGTGGGCAGTTGCCGGTAGCGAGTGGCCAGTGGGCAGTGGCTACTGGTTACTTCTCCCAGACGCTCCTGTAGAGGGATTCGGTTGCCTTCGCGGCTTTCTCCCAGGAGAAAAGAGGCGCTTTCTCGAGTCCGGATGCCACGAGGCTTTTGCGCAGTTCTTCTCTCTTGAGTACTTCCTTCATCGCGTTGGCTATGGTTGCCGGTTCGCCGGGATCCACGAGGACGGCCGCGTCACCCAGCATCTCGGGCACGGCGGCACGGCTGGATGCCACTACCGGCGTGCCGCAGGCCATTGCTTCGAGCGGCGGCATGCCGAATCCTTCGTAGAGGGAAGGAAACACGAACAGGTCCGCCGCGCTATAGAGCGCGGCCAGGGAATCCTGCGGCACGAATGCCGTGAGGATGACTTCGTTGTCGAGGCCGAGCTCCGTGATGCGGCGTCGAATCGCGGCGGTTTCGCGGTCATGGGTTCCCGCGAGGACCAGCTTGTGCGCGGACCCGCCGTCGGCGCGAAGCATGTGGAACGCTTCGAGCAGTCGCAACAGGTTCTTCTTGGGTTCCTGGCGGCCGGTGAAGAGGATGAAGTGTTCGGGCAGGCCGTAAGCATTACGCACCGCGTCAAGCTGTTGGGGTGAATCGACTACCCGGAGATCGTCGCTGATGCCGAGGTGTATGACGACTGTCTTCTCGCTCGCGGACGGGAACCTGCCCAGGAGGTCGGCGCGCGTCGTTTCGGACGGGACTATGATGCGTGTCGCCTTTCGAACCGAAGGCGGCAGCATCAGGTTGTAGTTGAGAACGTTGGCGGGCCTGCACAGCTTCGGGAAGCGAAGTGCTATGGTGTCGTAGACGGTAATCACAACGGGGACCCGCGCGAACAGCGGGGCGAGATAGCCGGGCGCGTGCAGCAGGTCGATTCCGTTCTGCCCGGCCGCACGGGGCAGGGCCAGCTGTTCCCAGAGGATGCGTGCGAGACGGAACCTTGTGCACTGCGGCGCGCGCCGGGTTGTGAAGCGATCGGCGGCTATGTCGGGTTCGGGGAACGTGCCGGGAACGTAGAAGACGTAATCCTGTTTGCCCGACTTCGCGAGGGCGCGGGCCAGGTTGAGGATTGAGACCTCCACGCCGGATCGGCGATCTCTCAGCAGCATTCCATTGAAGCCGATTCTCATGGAATCAAGGCTCCCCGTCCACCGGCTCGCGTGGCCGCTCGCCCTCCGTGGGAAGGGAGGCGGGATCTGTGCTGTCCGCTGGAGGGCGAGCGTCCTCGCGAACCGGGTTGAGCACTTCCCCGTAGAGCGTCTGGACCTGTTCGATGAGCCTGGGCATGGAGAAACGCTCCCGTATATGTCGCCGTGCCGCGGCGCCGATGGATTGTGCGCGTTTGGGGTCCTGGGCCAGAGCCACGGCTGCCTCGGCGAGCTTCTTCGGGCTCCCGGGGGGAACGAGCATGCCGGTGACGCCGTCCTCGATGAGCTCGGCGGGGCCGCAGGCGTTGACCGCGACAACGGGTCGTGCCATGGCCATGGCCTCCGCGACGGCCCGTCCGAACGGCTCACGGGAGGCCGGGTGTATCACCAGGTCGATTGCCTCCAGCAGGGCCGGCATATCGGTGCGATGACCGGTGAAGGTGATTCTTTCGGCAACGCCTTTGGCTATCGCGAGGTCCTCCAGCCGGCGGATGTAGCCCGGGTTGTCATTGAAGAGATCCGCCCCGACCACCAGGAAGCGCGCGTTTGGCAGCTTCTTCGCGATCAGTGCGCCCGCCTTTATGAAGTCGGCGTGGCGTTTCCACGGCACGAGCTGTCCGATGGTTGCGACGAGAAAGGTGTTGTCGTCGACGCCTAGCTTCTCCCGTACCGCCTGTCGGCGGTCGGCGGGGGAGAACGTATCCAGGTCCACGGCATTGTGGATCATCGCGACGTTGCCTTCGGCGGGCCGGCAGGACTCCAGGTGTTTCTCCACGGCGCGGGAGGTAGCGATGATCCTTGTTGACCGTGCGGCCATCCATCGGCCGAGGGGGCCGAGGCGGACCAGGTCGCGACTATGCCAGATACAGGGGATGCCGGCGCGGCGGGCGGCGGGGCCGGTATAGACCTGGGCGGTGTTGCTGTTGGCGTGGATCAGCCGGACGGACTTGTCCTTGATTAGCCGCGCCAGTCTCCGCCGCACCCGCAGCATGCTGAGGAGGTAGGCCACGAGGCAGCAAGGACAGATCGTCTTCTTGAGTCGTTTGAGCGGCGCGAGCTCAACCTCAACCCCGAGCTTGTCCAACGCCTCGGACAGCTCGCCGGTTTCGGGGAGCACCACCGTCGGCGCGAACCTGTCCTTGTCGAGCCGCGCTGCGAGCTGGAACAGTCCCCGCTCGGCGCCGGACATCTTCGACGCATGGTTAACGAGCAGGATGTTTGCCGGTTTGCTCATCGAGTGATAATGCCTTTGTTTGCGGGCGTGACCTCGCGAGTGCCGAGTGTTTCGCCGCAGACAACGCATTTGTAGGAGTAGATCTCGCCGGCGGGGAGGACGAGCAGGAGTCGTTCGCGCACAGGGCGTGCCGTCTTGCACCCGGGGCAATACAGTTCTGTCGCGCGCAGGTTGTCGAATTGTTTGGCCATGGCGGTAATATAGCAGACACTGCCGAGGAATGGAAAGTCCGTCCGTTATTTCTGGATCATCTTGTAATACCAACCCCGGGCGGTGTCCACTGTTTTGTGTGAAGTGCCGTTCCGGTCGGGTCGGCAACCAGTAACCTCCGACTCTTCAGACGGGAACAGTCTGGAGCGCGGCTCGATGTGGGCTGCGCGCGGGGAGCAGTGCCGAGACTCCTGCGTCCAGCGTTATGAGGCGACCTCCGTGTCGGATGGCCAAGCCGAGCAGATAGGCGTCCGTGACTTGCCTGTGCCCGACAAGAAGCCCCGAGGGAACGTGATCGTCAAGAATGCCGATGTCATCTGCCCAGAACGCATGGGTCGCGTGCTTGACAACCTCACTGAGCAGGGCCAACGCCTCCTTCGGCGTTACGGCCTCCGGAATGATCCTGGGATTGGACGAGATCCGGACGAATGCACACTGGGTCAAAGGGCACGTTGCCCATCCCAAGACCGTATTCTTGGAGAACCATGCCTGCGCCTTGCCGCGGATTCCTGGACTCTCTGCACCCATTTCTCTGTGATCTTTATTACCTCCTGTTCCCATGCGAGGGAATAGAAGCTGTGGTTTGCCTCCGGTATCTCGAAGAACTCGCTGGGACCGGTGTGCTGCTTGCAGAACGCGGCGTAGTTCCTGGCGGCGACGTCGGTGTCCGGGTCGTTCGCACCGTAGATGAAGAGGATGGGCCCTTGAAAGGACTTGAACTCGTCGAGCCATACGTTCTCCTGCCGTATCTCCTCGTCGCTGGAGGTTTCGTGCTTGAGCATGGCCTTGGCGACCATGGTCGTGTTCACATTGAAGGTCAGGATCTTGCGCCACGTTTGCGGGTAGGTGAGTTTCCTGAGATACGTTCCCAGGGCGAAGGCGGACTTGCGTACGTTTCGCGCCTGGCTCTTGAGTCGCCCCATCGTTTCGGCGGACCAGACGGCGAGCGCGTCGATTTCCGCGGTTGCCGCGGCCGCGATCGCGACCTTGCCACCCGAGCATATGCCGAGGAGTACGATTTTGTCTACGCCCTCCTTCGAGCGAAGGAAGTCGGTGGCGCAACGGGTGTCCTCCACCATGGTGGCTATCGTACCTTCGGGCTTGCTGCCGTCGCTCTCGCCGCGGCCACGAAAATCGAACCGCAGGCACGTGCAGCCCCGTTCGGTCAGCCGCCGGGCCATCTTGACGAACATCCTGTGCGGACCGAGACGGCAGCCCGACCAGCCGTGCAGGAACACGACACCGATGCCGGACGGATCGGCGGGTGTGTGCAGGATGCCGCGCAGGGTGCGGCCGGCATTCTCGAAGGCAGCGGGTGTCGCGTGTCGCGTGTCGCGCGTGGGAGTGGGGGGGGAGGGTGTCGCGTGTTGCGTGTAGCGTGTGGGAGTGGGCAGGGAGGTGTTCAGCCAGGTGCGGGTTTTCTCGATGGCGGGGGCGGGGTCGATGTAGCCGACGAGACTCCAGAAGGGTTGCAGTGTGACAGATTCAAAAGCGACGTCGGGCCCCCAGGTTTCCTCGAGCCTGGAGAGGCCGGAGGAAAGCGTATCGCGGTGGGTCACGTTGAGGACGAGGCAGGGCTTCGGGGCGGCATCGATCCTCGCGAGGTCGAGCGCCTGCAGGTCGGAATACAGGCGGGCGGAGAGCGAGTAGCCGTCGAGATCCACGGGCTTGCCGCTATCGAGGTCGGCGAGGAGGTCCGCCCGCGACTGACGGTTCTTGCCGAAAGTGACCATTTCCCGGGTGAGCGAGCGGCGCAGCTCCTGCTTGATGTAGTCGCCGCCGTCGAGTACGGGTTCCCACAGGATCGTGAAGTCGCAGTCCTTGCCGGCGGCGGCGTGCAGGGCGGCCAGCGAAGCGCCGAAGCGGAGGCCGGCGATTCCGGCCGGTTTGTCCGGGCACCTGTCCCGCAGGAAACCGTAGGCGCATGCCAGGTCGTCGAGCCAGTCGGTCAGGCTGAAGGAATCGAAGTCACCCTCGCTGTCGCCGCAGCCGGCATAGTCGAACCGGAGCACCTGGAAGCCGTCGGCGCAGAGGCCGTTCGCCGTCTCGACGATGGCGCGGTTGGCCGACTTGCGTTCTTCGAACAGGGGCGCGCAGAACAGGATGGCGCCGCGGATATCTTCCGGCTCGTGCAGCGTGGCGTAGAGGCGACGCCCATTGGCTTCGATCGTGTGTTGAGTTATGTGCATGCGGTGTTGGGCGAAGATGAACGGCGCAGGAGCACCATTTTTCAGGGCTTGGTTGCGGCTGTGCCGCGCTACGCTATTCCCCGCCTTTCTCGCGGACGAAGGCCGCGAGGGCGGTGACGGTTTCGAAGTGTTCGACGGCGAAGTCGTCATCCTCGACGGAGACGCCGAACTCCTCCTCGATGCCGACCACGAGCTCGAGAAGGCTCACGGAATCAACGCCATAGGTATCGATGAGCGATTTATCGTCCTCGATATCTTCCGGCGCGACCTTCATGAACAGGCGCTCGACGATCATCTTTTTCAGCCTGTTTTCAACAGTATCTGCCATGTGGACCTCCTCGCTGTGGGAAATGGAGTTGTGGAGTGATGGCGTTCTGGAGTGATGTCGGGGGAGACTTCTCCCGCAATACTCCAATACTCCGGTACTCCAATACTCCTTCCCACTATATCGTTGGTAACTCCTCTACTTCCGCAAGAGATCGTGTTTCGATGTGGCGCCATTTCGTTTCCTCTTCCGGCGGGCCGCCCTCGCCGCGGAACACATGGCTCCACCGTTCCTTGAACAGCATTCCGTGCTTTATTATCAGGTACGTATTGGCCAGTTTCGGGGTGCCTTCCGTCGTCACGTTCTCGAAGTGGTACATCTCGACCGACGGCACGTAGAGCACCTTGTATCCCTTGCTCCTTGCGTTGTAGCAGAGATCTATGTCCTCGTACTCCACCGGGTTGAACGCCTCGTCGAACCCGCCGGTATCGTTGATGACCGGGCGTGTGACCATGAAGCAGGCGCTGATAAGGCACTGCATTTCGCGCTCGGCATTGAAGCGTGGGTCGTCGGACGGCTCGCCGCGGCCCAGAAACTGGATGCGGCCGGACGGGGAGACGGCGGCGCCGGCGCACTGGATCGCGTAGGGCGGGAACGGGTAGACGAGTTTCGGCCCCGCGATCCCGGCGTCGGCGTGCCTGTCCAGGCATGCGTTGAGCTCCGTAAGCCAGCCTCTGCTGCGCAGCGCGACGTCGTTGTCCATGAAGACCACGCGTTTGCCGCGGGCGCGTTCGGCGCCCTGGTTCCGCGCCGTAGAGCAGCCGGTGTTGCTGTCGTTGGGAACGACAACGACTTCAACGCCTGATTTCCCCGCGGTGGTGCGGAATTCTTCCAGCCATTCGCGGGTACCGTCGGTGGAACCGTTGTCAACGACCACGAGTTCCCACGGTGAGTACGTTGTCCGCAGCAAGCTGCCGAGGCACAGGCGCGTATATTCGAGCTTGTTATGGGTCAGCGTTACAACTGAAACGAGCGAATCCATGGCGTGCTAGTCCTCCAGGATTTTGAGTATGGCGGAGGTGATGGATTCGCGGTTGGGTATCATGGCGCGTTCGAGCGTGGGGCTGGTGGGGACAGGCACGTTCGGCGAGGCGAGCCGGGTCAACGGCGCGTCGAGGTAGTCGAACGCCTGTTCGAAAACACGGGCGCCGATCTCGGCGCCTACCCCGGCGGTACGCGGGCCTTCCTCGACGATCAGGACGCGGCCGGTCTTCTTGACCGAGGCGATGACGGTGTCGGTGTCCATTGGGCTGAGGGTCCTCAGGTCGATGAGCTCGACGCTTATGCCGTCGGCCTCCAGGTGGTCAGCCGCCAGCTCCGCCTCGAGCGCCATCCACGACCACGCGATCACGGTGACGTCCGTGCCTTTCCTGGCAACGCGCGCCTTGCCGAACGGCACGGGTCTGGCCCGCGGGGAAACGGGGCCCTTCTCGTTGTAGAGCATCTTGTGTTCGACGAAGATCACGGGGCTGTCGCTGCGGATGGCCGTTTTGAGGAGGCCCATGGCGTCGGCCGGGGTCGATGGAGCGGCGACGTGGAGGCCCGGCGCATGGACGAACCAGGCGGTCAAATCCTGGGAGTGCGTGGGCCCGTAGCATCGGCCGCCGCCGGCGGGCGTGCGGAGAACCAGCGGGCACCGGGCCTGTTCACCGAAGACATACCGCAGCTTCGCGGCCTGGTTCACGAGCTGGTCGGCGGCCAGCGTGATGAAGTCCATGAACATGATTTCTACCACGGGGCGCGAGCCGGCGAGCGCGGCACCGACGGCGGCGCCGACGAACGAGCCTTCGGAGATGGGGGTATCAATCACGCGTTCGGGGCCGAATTTCTCCAGGAGTCCGCGCGTGACGCCGAAGGCGCCGCCGTAGACGCCGATATCCTCGCCGAACAGGAACACCGACTTGTCCCGCCGCATCTCGCCGGCGAGGCACGTGCGGAGCGCTTCCGTGTAGCTCATCGTTGGCACGGGTGGAGTCCCTCCTCGAGAGTGCCCGGGTGCGGCGCGGGGCTGCGCCTGGCGAACTTTACGGTGTCTCCGATTGTCTGCCGCGCTTCTTTCCTGATCTGCTTGTCGGACCGGGGCGTGATTGCCCCGCGTTCGATGAGCACCTTACGAAACAGCTTTATCGGGTCGAGCTTGCGCTGCCGCTCTTCCTCCGCGGCGGTTCGGTATACGCGGGGGTCGCCGCGGGAGTGACCTGAAAGGCGGTAGGTCTTGCATTCGACGAGGGTAGGGCCGCCGCCCGAGCGGGCGCGCTTGCGGGCGGCGCGCACGGCGGCCTGCACGGCCAGCAGATCGTTACCGTCGACGATCGTGCCGGGCATCCCGTAGCTTGCGGCACGGTCCGCTATATCGGCGATGGCGGTCGACCTGGAGGTCGGCGTTGACATCGCGTACATGTTGTTTTCGCAGGCGTAAATGACGGGCAGATTCCATAGCGACGCCATATTCAGCGATTCGTGGAAGGTCCCCTGGTTGGACGCGCCGTCGCCGAAGAAGCAGAGAACGACCCTGTCGATGGAGCGGAGCTTGAGCGACAGGGCGACGCCGGTGGCTACCGGTATGCTGCCTCCCGTGATGCCGTTGCCGCCGAGGAAGGCGAGCGAGTAGTCGGCCATTAGCTGGCTACCGCCGCGGCCGCCGGAGTAGCCTGTGGTCTTGCCGAAGAGCTCGGCCATCATGCGGGCGGGATCGCCGCCGCGGGCGATGAAGTGGCCGTGTCCGCGGTGGTTGCTGGTGACGTAGTCTTTTCGGCCGAGCGCGCTGCAGGCGCCGACGGCGACGGCCTCCTGGCCGATGCAGGGATGAGCGGTACCGGTGATTAGCCCGCGCGTGAAGAGATCCTCGACCTTCTCCTCGAAGAGCCGTATCACCAGCATCTTGCGATAGTAGTCAAGCAGCTGCTGTTCCGTCGGCATGGTAAAGCTTCCCCTGAATAACTAACCTGAAGTGGGGGGAAATGTAACATGGGAGGGCGGACATGTCGAGGCGTCGCTTCGGATCTGCGCTCCTTGGCCGGCAGCCTAACTGGTTGGTTGTCCGGTGGTGTTTGTTGAGTTGGCGGAAAGGACCAAAAGGACACAAGGCACTAAAGGACGGGTGGGACGGCTGAGACTGGGTCCCACTTTCTGGAGCTGACACCTGATTCGAGCTCCGCGAGAACGGCTGCACGCAGTGCAGCAGCGAAGCGGCAAACCCGAAACCTTCTGGCGCCAAAATGGCTGGACGCGGGGGATGGGGTGTTGAGATACTGGAAGGCGATTATGGCCAGGATATTTGGATTTCTTTCGGCGGCAAGCTTCATCGGGAGCTTCATAGCCTTCACGTGGCTTCGCGGCGTGAGGTATAGGGCGCGACAAATATTCGAGCGGGACGGCGCGGAGCCCGAGCCGGCCGACGTAGGGTCCGCCGAAATCAAAGCCGTCGATCCCGACCTGGCGCGGCAGGAACGCGCCGCCTGGATCACCTGGGGCATACTCACGGTGTGTTTCGTGGGATTCGCGCTGGCCGCGATGGCAACGGGTTGACGTGGCACGCCGGGAGCTGTTTTGACAGGGCTGACAGGATTAACAGGATTCACGGAATGGTTATAGGAGGGGTCAGGGGTGGCAGAGCCTTGTGTTTTATCACTTGCGGCGGCCGTTGACGGCTCGTCGTTCGTGACAGTGCTCGAGGGCGGCTCGCAGGAGGGACGGGACAAGGTGTTCACGCAGTTCCACCAGACGGCGGGCCGGCGGAACTACCCGATGCGCTGCGTGCAGACGAAGCGGTTTGGCTACATCTTCAACCCGTGGTCGGACGGCAAACGGGTATTCATCAACGAATCCCAGGCCGGACGCACGATGGCGGCGATGAAAGCGGCGGGAGAATCGGACCCGGAGATTGCGGCGAGGGTGGAGCTGTTCCTCCACAGGGCTGGGGGGAAAGGATGACGATGTCGGATAGGCCGAACATACTCTTTATCATGGCCGACCAGTACCGGTGGGATGCGCTGGGCTGCAGCGGCGGATGGGCAGAAACGCCGAATTTCGATAAGATCGCGTCGGAGGGCGTTCGCTTCAGCAGCTGCGTGACGAACTCGCCGGTCTGCATACCCGCCCGGGTATCGCTCGCAACCGGGCGTTACCCTCACAACACGGGGGTATGGAACAACCTGCACCACAACATGCCGGCGGATACGCCCACGTGGATGCAGGCCATTCGCAACGCCGGCTACAGGACGAGCGTTTTCGGGAAGACGCACCTGCACGTTCACCAGGGCGACCTGCGTGACCGTGAACACCTGGTCAACGCGTACGGCATGGACGACGTGGACGAGATCGGCGGGCCGCGCGCGAGCCGCCGTGTGTTGAGCCACATGACGGAGCGCTGGGAGAAGAAGGGACTGTGGAAGGCATACCAGGATGACTACGACGAGCGGTTCAAGGCGAAACCGTGCATGGTACGGCCTTCCGTGCTGCCGCTGGAGGACTACGCCGACGTCTACGTCGGACAGCAGGCGAAGAAATACCTGGCGGCCTACGACCGCGACCAGCCGTGGTTCTGCTGGGTGAGCTTCGGGGGGCCGCATGAACCGTGGGACGCCCCGGAGCCGTATGCGAGCATGTACAGGCCCGAGGACATGCCCAAGCCGATGCCGCCGATCGAGGAGGCGCGCGCTCGGCCCGCGTCGTACCTGGACGTTCGCTACGAACACCATCCGGCCGATGTTACCGACGAAGAGCTGGCGGCGATGCGGGCGAACTACGCGGGGAACGTTTCGCTGATAGACGCGCAGGTCGGCGAGGTGATGGAGGCGATCGCGGCCAGGGGAGAACTGGCCAATACGGTCATAGTGTTCTCCTCCGATCACGGCGAGATGAACGGCGACTACGGCCTGGTGTACAAGAGCACGTTCCTGAACGGCGCGGTACGGGTCCCGCTGCTTGTACGAACGCCGGCGACGCTCAACGGCCCGGCGCGCGGCTCCGTTTCCGACGGTCCCGTGGAGTGGTTCGACATCGGTCCGACCCTCGTGGAGCTTGCGGGCGGCGAGCTGGGCCACCGGCAGTTTGCCAGATCGCTGTGTCCCGTCCTGGCGGACCCGGCCGTGGACATACGGGACGAGGCCGTTTCCGAGCTGCAAGGCGAGGTGATGATAATGGACCGCGACTGGAAGATGGCGGTCAACGAGAAGGGGCAACCGTACCTGCTGTTCGACCTGCGAAATGACCCGGACGAGCGCCGCAACCTGGCCGGCGATCCGGGCATGGCCGAGGTCGAGGACGAGTTGAGGATGCGGATGTTCCGGCATATCCTGATGAACCAGGTGAGGATGGGCGCGAAGTAGGATTAACGGGGCCGGAGCCCCGTTCTGCAGGGAAAGCGGATGAAGACGTACGCGAAGGCGATCGTGGGGGTTTTCCTGTTGTTGTCCGTTGCGGGATTGGTTGCCCAGGAAGAGGAGAATAAGGAAAAGAGGGAGATTACGCCGACGGACGTGATCAAGGTGTTCTGGTACAAGATAGAGAAGGGCGACCCTGACGGCGCGTTGTCGCTGTTCCATTTCTCGAAGCTCACCAAGCCGCTCATCCCGCGGCAGAGGGCCACGTTCGTGATGTGGTCGAAGGTCATGAAGAAAGGGGAGACCGTTGTGGTGCCGGGCCCGGAGAAGGTGATCGGTGCCGCGGCGGCGGTGATGGTGACGAGCCGCGAGGGCAAGACCACGGTACGGCACGACGTGATGTATCTCGTGCGCAAGGACAACATCTGGCGCATACTTGCCTACGGTATACCCGGCGACAGCCCGTCGCACCGGCTGGCCGAGGACGAGACGGCGGCGATGCGGAAGCTCAAGGAGTGGGCGAGGCGGGAAATGGTGACTGGCCGCGGAGCAGGATAGCGGCGGTGGCGCCGCCGGGATCGAGTGATTTGACGAGCGCTGAATCGGCGCCGTCCTCGATGCGCTTCAGCGCTGCGATGACGTGGAGCGCGGCGCCGGCCCCCATTGTTTCGCCGATCATCCGCCGTACATCGATAGTCACGGCTTGTCCGGGCTTCATTTCCCCGGCCCTGCTTCCGAGTGCCGCGCCGGCGAGCTCGGCGTAGATATGCACCTCGCGTGCATTCGCGTGTTCGAGCTCTTCAAGTACCACGATGCCGGCCCCCTCGCCGATAGCGATACCGTCGCCCGGGTCGGGAGCGTCCGCGAGCGTGTAGGCCTTGAGCAGTGCCTCGGAGAGGGACTCATATCCGCCGGCGAGGACCATGTCGGCCTGCCCGGCGCGGATCATGTCGTACCCCGCGATGACGGCGTTCGCGGCGGAGACGTGGCCGGCGGCGAAGTTGAGGTGCGGCCCGGTGAGCCCGTACTCGATTGCGAGAAGGCTGATGGCGGTATTCGGGTAGGTGTGAGGGAAGAGGAACGGCTTGGCGAACTTGGGGCCCTTGTCCAGAACATCGCGGAAGAACAGCTCCATGGTCCCCAGGCTGCCGTACGCGGAGCCGAGCGTGAGCCCGGTCCGCGGCCTGTCGATGTTATCGACATCGAGCCCGGCATCCTCGATCGCGAGGCTTGCGGCGGCGAAGGCGAACTCGGAGGAGCGGTCGAGGTAGGTCTTCGGCGTTTCGAGGTAGTCCTCGACGTTGAAGTCGGCGATTTCCGCGGCGGTAACGCCTTCGACGTCGAACAGCGTAAGCGGCGCAACGCCGCTTTCACCGTCGGCCAGCGCGGCGAAAAACATCTCGCGCCCGGTCCCGATCGCGCTGACCGGCCCCGCACCGGTTATCGCTACCCGACGCTCACTCATCGGCAGCCCTCCTGAACACGACGGCGGCGTTGCAGCCGCCGATGCCGGCCGAGTTCGAGACGGCGGCATCGATGGATGTTTCGCGCCTGGTGTTGAAAACGCAATCGAGATCGCAATCCGGGTCGGATTCCTGGTGATTGATGGTCGGCGGCACCACTCCGTCGCGAATCGACAGTATCGTGGCGATGGCTTCGACGGTGCCGGCGGCGCCCATCATGTGGCCGATCATCGACTTGATGGACGTGATGGTCAGGTTCGTCGCATGGTCGCCGAACACGGTCTTGACGGCCTGGGTTTCCGTGGGGTCGTTGTGTTTCGTGGCCGTGCCGTGCATGTTCACGTGTTGGATGGAGTCGGGCGCGATGTCGTTCAGTTCGAGCGCTGCGGCCATAACGGCCGCGGAGCCGGCGCCCTCCTTTGCCGGGGCGGTCATGTGGTGGGCGTTGTTGTTGTATGCCCAGCCGGCGAGCTCGGCGTGGATCGTCGCGCCGCGGGCCCGGGCGTGTTCCATGTCTTCCACCACCAGCACGCCGGCGCCCTCGCTGAACAGCGTGCCGCTACGGTTCTTGTCGAACGGCCGCACGGCGTCTTTCGTCATTGTCCTGAGAGCGCTCAACCCGCTCCAGGCGAGGCGTGACAGGGAGTCGTAGCCGGCGGCGACGACTGCTCCGGCACGGCCGGCGCGGACAAGGTCGGCGGCGTGGGCGACGGCTCCGCCGCCGGAGCTGCATGAAAGGGAGAGCACGGTCCTTGGCCCGTCGGCGCCGCAGGCGGCGGCAACGTGGTCGGCGGCGCGCTGGAAAGAGTACTCGGCCAGGTCGGAGAAGGCGGCGCTGCTGTTGTTGTGGCAGTGGGCCAGGATTCTCTCTCCGGACGCCGCGCCCCCGAAGTTGGTGGACAAGACTACGCCGAGATCGGTAACCGCGATGTTCGATGCCGGCAGTCCCGAGTCCGCCATTGCCTGCTCGGCCGCGGCCAGGACGAAGCGGGTGGCGATATCCATCGACTCGTCCGAGCGCAGTGCATCGGGGAGGAGTGTGTCATCCACCTGGCCGGCGCGGGTGAGCGTGAAGCCCTCGGTGTCGAACCGGGTAATGTCGCCGATACCTGACTTGCCGTCGCACAGGGCGGACCAGAATTCGGGGACGGTGCAGCCCACCGGCGAAACAACGCCCATACCTGTTATCGCCAATCGCATGCCTGTGATCAACTCCTATTCGTGAGTCTGAGTTCAGGACATATTGTGCCACGAGCGGCGTTGATGTGCAAAGGTTTCGGTGTTCGAGTTTCGGTACAGTGAACACCTCCTACATTCTGAGGCCGCCGTCGACGGACAGGACCTGGCCGGTGATATAGTCGGCATCGCTGGAGGCCAGGAACAGAACCACCGAGGCGACGTCATCGGGCGTGCCGAACCTGCGCTGCGGGATCATCCCGGTCAGCGTTTCCCGCTTGGCGTCGGGCATGCCGGCGATGAGATCGGTTTCTATGATTCCCGGGGCGACGGCGTTCACGTTGACGCCCGAGCCGGCGAACTCGCGGGCGGTGGCCTTGGTCAACCCTATGAGCCCGGCCTTGGCCGCGGCGTAGTTCGCCCTCATCACGTCGCCAAGCAGCCCGGCGTCGGACGAGATGTTGATGATCCGCCCATACTTGGCGCGCACCATGTCCCTGCCCACCGTCTTCGTGCAGTTGAAGGCGCCTTTCAGGCTCGTGTCCAGCACGTTGGACCAGTCGTTGTCCTTCATCAGCGTGACCGGCTTGTCCCTGACTATGCCGGCGTTGTTGACGAGTATGTCGACCTGGCGGAAACGGTCCTTGGCGGACGACTGCATGCGGCCGACCTCGGGCGCGGAGCGGACATCGGCCTGGATCGCCACGGCATTGCTGCCCAGCTCCTTGATTTCGTCAACCACCGCGTGGGCCTCGTCCTCCCTGGACAGGTAGTTGACCACCACGTTGGCGCCGTTGCGCGCGAATGCGAGGGCGATGGCCCGGCCGATGCCGCGCGAGGCCCCCGTTACGAGTGCGACGCGCCCCTTGAACTGTTCATGGTGGCTGTCCATACGGTCTCCTTGTAGCGGAACTGCTTCGCAGCTCAGCGTGGGTCGGAATTCTAACGAATTCCGCCACAGTTCTGGTTAAGTTGTTTTGTGTGCTTCCTTTACCATGGTTCTGGTGACGACGTCGGCCTTGAGTTTCTTCGCGAGTTTTTCCAGGTCGACGCCGAGATCCTTTGCCAGGCGCCGTGCGGCGGGTGTTGCCCGCACCGAGGAGCGTTTCTTCCTGGTCCCCCCGGCCGGGCCCTTGCCCTTACGGCTGATGCGGCGGCGGTGTTTGCTCATGAGGGCGATGTTCTTCCGGGAGACATCGGGGACGGGGTCGTCGGGTTTGCCGATGAGTGCCACGATGTAGCCGACGGGGAGGACGCTCTTTTCCTCGGCCAGTATCTTGCGAACGCAGCCGCCGCGCGGCGCCTCGACTTCGACGCAGGCCTTGTCGGTAGTGATTTCCAGGAGCCGCTCGCCTTTCTTGACGGTATCGCCTTCCTTCTTGAACCAGGCGGTGATGGTCTCCTCTTCCACGTTCGCGCTTATCTTGGGGACGGCAATCTTGGTTATCACCGGGATTCTCCTGCGTTGGGATTGGAATACTAACGTATTCCCCTACGGGAGGGGAAGTCTGGAAGTCGGAATAACCAGCCGAAGGTATTTGACTCCGCTACTCAATAAAATGAAACTCAAGAGGCGCTATATGCCCTATGGGACCTATTCTGGAGGGGGAACATGCCGAACAGAGAACAATGCTCAGCCTTCGGGCTGATAATCATTGGGAACGAGATACTGGACGCCAGGCGGCAGGACGCCCATTTCGAGGCCGCGATGCGGATCCTGAAGGCGCGCTCCATCGCAATGGCCTACAGCATGATCATGCCGGATGTGCCCGAGATTATTGACTCGCAGCTCGGGTGGGCGATGGGCCGGCCGGAGCCGTTCTTCTGCTGCGGCGGGATCGGGTCCACCCCGGATGACTACACCCGTGAGTGCGCTGCGCGGGTGGCGGGCGTGCCGATAGAACGTCACTCCGAAGGCGAGGCGATCCTGAGGGAGCGGCTCGGGGACCGCTGCACGGAGCAGCGGCTGCGCATGATCGACTTCCCGAAGGGCGCCGTCCTCATTCCCAACCCGGTGAACAGGATACCCGGGTTCAGGATCGGGAACGGGCATTTCCTGCCCGGCTTCCCGGAGATGGCACAATCCATGATGGAGTGGGTGCTCGAGAACTGGTACGAGGAAGGCGAGGAATGCGTGTCGGCGAAGCTCCTGCTGCCCGGTGCCCGCGAGGCGGACCTCGTGCCCATTATGGAAGTTTTCATTGCCACAAACCCCGAACTGACATTTTCGAGCCTGCCCATGTACATGGAGGACCGGGGGCCGGTAGTGGAGCTGGGTGTCAAGGGGCCGCCCGACGCGGTCGAGGACGGCCTCGGCTATCTGAAAATGCTGCTCGATACCGAGGAAGTGGAGTGGGAGTAGGCGGCGGAGAACCCGAGACCGTCCCCGAGGACCTTCTGCTGTTGCCTTTTTCCGCCGATGGTGTATTTGTTAGTTGAAGGATCGGAGGATATTATGACGGCGTGTCAACTGAGATGTGCTTTCCTGTCCGCCTGCCTGGCGGGCCTTGTGTTGTGCGTGGTGTCGGGCTGTGGCGGGGAGCCGAGGCAGGTGTTCAAGGTATCCCTGCCCAGGAACGGGCCCGTTATTGTGGAGGACAATCCGACGGTCTTCGTGGAGGTGTCCGACTATCTGAAGATGCAGGGCGCAATGTCCAACAGCGTGATCAAGGTGACGTTTGCGCCGGACGTGCCCGGCTCGAGGAAAGGCGCGCTGGTTACCCAGCTACGGAAGGCGGGGTTCACGAGTGTTAAGTGCGAGATGACGCTCGACGGCAGGCCGCAAAGCTAGCCACCCCGGGTCTTCATTCCTTGGAGCCGAAGCCTTTTGATTGTTTACGGGCGGGATGCGGCCTATAATCCGGCAATGAGGTTTGGTGCTCACACACGCACGCGGAGGCGCGTGCTCCCTTGGATCTGTGCGGGTGTGCTCTGTGCAAGCGCGGCATTCGCGGCTTCCGAGGCAGTTGAAGCTCAGCAACAGTTCAGTCGGGAAACGGCGTCGGTCCAGGCCGACGCCATCGCGTTGAAGAGGGCGTGGTACGGTATGCTCGGCCGCCTCGTCGTCTGTCCGCTGGGCCGGGGCACGAATGACCCGTGCCTGATCTTCCGGATGTCGCTGAAGGGCGCCGCTTACGGCAAGGACCTGCATTTCGACATGGCGCGCTACGCAGGCGAGTTTCTGCCGGCCAACGCCTGGGCCCCGGACTACAGCAAGGCCTCGCACCACGTCGAGGCGGGCGCGCTCCAGCTCAAGGGCAACATCAAGGGCGGGAAGCTCAAGGGCGTTCTGCGCGTGAATCTCTATTCCGACGGCTCGCTCGGCGAAGCCAGCAAGCCGCTTGCGGGCGAGCTTACGATCGATGGTACCATCGAGAACGGCCGGATCGGTGGCGACTACTTCGTGACGAAGGGGTTCTCCAAGGCGAACGGATTGTTGTCGGGCACGATCATGACGTCGGCGGACACGAACTCGGCGCCGAAAGACCTGCCCGTCCTGGATCCCGCCAAACTGTCGCCCGGCCCGCTCTACGTTGTCACCGTTGCCATCGAGCGCGAGGCCGCAAAAGTCTATCGCGAGATTCGCGCGATGGCGATCGCCGCGCAGTACGAGTTACCCTACAGCGCGGCAACGCGGCGGGCGCCTCTGCGGCTGCCGGTCCGCCCATCGCCGACGGTCCGGCGTGACAAGTCCGGTCGGCCGATCCGCAGGAAGTCGATACCCCGCGCGGGTGCTGTAACGGTCGATGCCGCGGTGGACAGTCTCTTCGACGGTCTCGAGAAGGACGAGCCGCCAACGCCGCCCAAGCCCAGGAGCCCGCGGCAAATAGCGTCTGCATTCACGGCCGAGCGGCTGCCGACGATGATGCACATCCGCAAGCACGTGCAGAGACTGCGGGAATGCGCGGAGCGTGCGCTGGCGCGCGAAAGCATGGAGTTCGCGTCGAGCGAGGAGTCGTTCGACGACCCGGACTTCGGCCCGTGGTACGGGTTCGTGCCGCTCCGGATCACGAGACAGAGTGTCAACGTGCTCCCCGACGGCGCCGGCGGAGACGGCGGGCAGGAGTGGCCTTTCGTGCGCGGTTGGCGTGTCCTGGGTCCGTTCCTGCGTACCGAGCCGCTCAGGGCGGGAACGGTGAATACCCTCCCGGAGATGGTACCCACGGCCGACGCCGGGTTCAGGACCCGCCTCGGGAAGACGACCGCGGTTATTTCGTGGACCGACGTGGCGGCGGCCCCGGGCTCGGGCCAGGTGCGTCCGTGGGAGCGGGTCCGGGCGCCTGCCAAGCGCGTCTACAACAAGGGGGTGTGGCAGCCGGCGGTCAGTTTCCCGGTCGATCCGAAGGTGCGGCCGGGGCCCGACGTCTACTACTACGCCGCCGGCCTTTACGCGTCCGATGACGTCGAGCTGTGGCTCGCCGCGGGGGTAGAGGGTCAGGCCCGGCTCTGGCTGAACGACGAGCTGCTCGCCGCGTGGCCGGAGAAGGTGAACCCGGAATTCCTCGAGTCGCACACCATTGCGAAGGCCAGGTTCAGGAAGGGGCTCAACAATATCACCGTCCGGGTCGGCGAGCCGAGGCGATGGCGCGGGGCCGACTGGGATTCGTCGTTCTGGGTCCGAATCTGCACGCGCGGTAGGCCCGCGGCCGCCGAGGCGGTTAAGGCGCGCGCGGACGCGGTGGCGCTGAAGAGGGCAGAGATAGGAGAACGCACCTCGCGCGTCCGGGGCTGGCGCGGCAACTGGCGGGGCGTGTTTTCCGACGAGGAGCCAGTCACCGCATGGAGCTACAGGCGCGGCATCAACGTGCTGTGGCGCACGCGCCTGATGCCGGGCGAATCGACGCCCGTCGTGGCGGCCGGCCGGGTGTTCGTAATGATGGAGCCCAACATACTGGTGTGCGTGGACGCGGATTCGGGCCGGATCAAGTGGGACCGCGAGTGCAGCGTGCTGGAGTGGAACAGCCCCGAGGTGCAGCGGAAGGCGCACGTGATGTACGACGCGCTGCGGCAGAAATGGCTCCGCCTCGCCGCGCTGGGGGGAAGAACCGCCGACGAGATCGTTACGGCGCTCGCCAGGCGCGATAATCTCGGCGAGGACGAGGCGCTCGAGCGGCTGCAGGTACTGAACACGGCCATACAGGACCTGCGCACGAAATGGTGGAACTTCGTGGTTCGCAACGGCAAGTTGCCGACGTCGTCGGAGCCCGGGAAGCACCGGATGCCGTTCAGCTTCCCCACGCCGGTCACCGACGGCAAGCTGGTATGGGCCAAGACCGGGGCGGGTGTTACGACCTGTTTCGATGTCAAGGGGAGGCAGCGGTGGACGGCAAAGATGCCGTCGACCAGCTCGTCCGTGGGCGTTATCACTTCGCCTCTGCTCGTGGGCGACAGGAGGGACGAGGTGCGGAAGCTGGTCATGCACCTGGTAACCGGCAAGAACATCAGGATGGCCGGCGGTTTCCCGGATGAACAGCGATTGCTCGCGCTCAACGCCGAAACGGGGAAGACAGTCTGGTGGTCCGAGCCCGTTTTCAACACCGTGCCCGCGAGTTCTCCGCTCGCCATGACGCTGACGAACGGTGACGAAGAGATGGACGTGATCGTGACGGGCGGCGGCTATGCCGCAAGCCAGTCCGGCACCTACTGGCGTGACGCGCGGGTGCCGTTCCTGGCGGGCGGCTCGGTGGTGCGGGCCGACGACGGGAAGATCCTGATCAAGAATCTCGGGGTGAGCTCCGGTTGGGCGTCGCCGGTAGCCGATGGGGATACCGTCTACCACTTCGACTGGCAATGCACCGCGACCAGGCTGATCATGGTGGACCGTGACACGGTGGGGGCGAAACGGCTCTGGACCAGGCGCGGCCACTCACTGTGCAGCAGCGTGGCGAAATACGACGGGATCATATACGCCCAGGGCGGGGGCGGGGGATTCGGCTGGTACCATCTCTTCGATGCCGCGACGGGGAAGCGTATCCGGCACCAGGCGAACGTCGGCACGCACATGCTGGGCAACTGGGCCTACATTCCGACGACGATAGCCGGCGGTAAGGTGTTCGTTACCGACGTTGACTGGAGTGTCGGCGTCGTCAACGGGGTGCCGTCCAGGATCAAGAACTTCGTCATGCAGCCCGGCCCGATGGGTCGCGTCATCGCGCGTAACACGCTCGAGTACCCGATGACCGCGCCGCCGATCTTCGACGGTGGCCGCATATACATCCGTTCCGGCCGCTCGCTGACGTGCATCGGCTACACCGGGGACGAGGGACGGGCCTATGAAGCGGAAGTGAATTTCCGGACGCTGATGGAAGACATCACGGCGGAAGAGCCGGTCAAGCGCGAACCGAAGGCGATAGCGCCGGTGGCCGGCATCCCGCAGAGTGATCGCAGGCATGCCGTGCCGCGGACAGCGCTGGCTGGAAGGCCGGTGCACGGGGACTGGGCCTTCATCGGACCGTTCCCGCTGTCCGCGGCGGAGGATGCGCGACGTCAGCTCGTCCCGAACACGGCGGACGTGTTCTTCACCAGGCGGAGCCTGACCGTCGGCGGCAAGACCTGCAAGGCATGGTGGGCAAGCAAGCCGAGCCGGAACGAGTACCAGATCAAGAGGAACGGAAGAACGGTCTTCGATCTCCTGAAGCTCACGGGGTTCGAGTCCGACACCGTCGGCTACTTCTCGACCGTGCTGGTGAGCCCTGCCGCCCGCACCGTTCGTGTGCGGCAGCCGTGGCCCAACATAGAAATCTGGATCGCCGGCACGCGCGTGGAGCACATGGACAGGATCCGGGTCGAGAAGGGCGATTACCCGATCCTGGTCCAGGCCACTGTGAAGAAGGCACCGGACGAACTCATAATGGATCTCTTGTTCGATGACTCCGGTGACGAGGAGGCGGAATACCGTCGATGGCACGAGTCGATCGCCAGCAACAGGGAGATTTTCGAACGGGTGATTGAGCTGTGCCCGAAGAGCAAGTTGGCAAAGCAGGCGAAGAAGCTACTCGGTTGTGTTGGGAAGTAGAAAGAATCTCATACTGGTTTGCTGTGTCCTGGCGCTCGCAGCAGGCGGAGGCGTGTGGTTGCGTCGTATGTATGTGCAGTGGAAATACTTCCGAAAGGCGCCGGAAGAGGCCGACTCACGTCCGGTGGTCGAGGAAGCGAGCAGGACGGCGGCTCGGCGGAGCCTCGCCCTCGAGGGGAAAGCGTTGGAGAGCGAACCTGCGGTGAGCAGGTCTGCGGCGCCAACGGTGATTAAGCCAAGCCTTTCACGGCGCACCGACGGGGCAATCGTCTGGGAGGCGGAATGGGCGAACAGGATCACTGGCTCCTACGAATGCCTGCCGGCGGCCGATACCGGGGGCGGGTTCGCGCTGTGGTCGCGCCAGGGCTCGGGGCGCAGCCTGCAGATGCACTATCACAGGCCGCGCAGGCACGAAGGCGATCTCGGAACAGCCGAGTACCATTTCTCTCTCGCTGCTCCCGGCGACTACCGGCTCTACATGCGGATAAGGGCGTCCGACCATTGCGGCAACTCGTGCTGGATCGGCATCGACAGGCGGCGCGGATTGCACTGTTTTCCCGATGGGTTCGATTCCGACTTCAACGCGCAACGACTTCACTGGCCCGAGAAGATGTTCAAGCGATGGTTGTGGCTGGAGGATACGGGAAGGCTTTTCAAGCTCGACGCGGGGGAGCACTTCCTGCGTGTCGAGGTACGTGAAGACGGAATGGCGATCGACCAGGTCGCGTTGGTGCCCGACGGGGGCGATGAGCCCAGCGGCGTGGTGAAGCCGACCATGGTTCCGCGCGGCACGGATGATCTTGCTTCTGTACGCCTTGCAGTCGATCACCACTGCCTGGCGAGGACGGGGGAGGCCACCGTACACGGCCACCTGTGGCTCCGGTCGAATTCGGCCACAGGCCTTCCCCTGGTTGTGCGCCTGGCCGCCGGCGATGCGAAAATCGGACCGGCATCGGAAATATGCTGCGAGCTCGGCCCCGATGCCCCGTTTGCCTACCTGCCGGTGAGCGTGACGCTGGGTGATCCTGCGCGGCTCCGGGCCGTTGAGTTCACGGCCGCTATGAGCATGCCGCGCCACGGGAATGCAAAAATCAGTGTCGCACGCCAGCGGGTCGAGCGGCCGTTCGAATGGCGGGTGCTCGGGCCGCTGGGGAAGGAAGCCGATTCGCTTGCCGGGCGGGAACTCATGTCGGCGGCGTCGATTGATTTCGGAAAGCCGCGGGTGCTGGGGAAAGAGAAGCTCGAATGGACGCTGGTCGAGTCGCCGGAGCACTTCGGTCACCTGGGCGCGATTGATTTCACGAAGGTGTTCGGCGCTCGCGAGGAATGCGTCGTTTACGCGGCGACAATGGTTGATGTCGCGAAGGCGGGGGTCTACAGGGTGACCGCCGCGGGTGACGATACCATGGAGCTCCAGCTCGACGGGAAGAGCATTGTGCACCGCCGCGCCGAGCGGACGGTCACGGACACGCTGCGGCCGCTGGAGGTCAAGCTGGCTGAAGGCAGGCATCTGCTCGTTGCCCGGGTGGAGCAGCGTTCGGGCGAGTGGGAGATGGTGGTGCGGATTGACAATCCTGACGGGAGCGCCGCCGATGGCGTGATTGGGGTGGGAGTCACTTCTCCGGCACCATCGATTTCGGTTTCGCCTTCGATGCCAGCGTCGCCCTGTTGTGCGACCAGCTGCGGATGGCGCGGATCTGTTCCGCCATCGTAGTGGAGAGCGGGACCATCCGTATCGCGTGGCGGACCAGGTCGTCGAACTTGACCTCGCGTTTCTCCTGGAGCGCGTCGATCCGGGCGGCGACGACCGCCTGTTCGATTTCCGCGCCGGTCCAGCCGCGGGTCGGGTGCAGAAGCCTGTGTATCTCCATGGCGTCGGGGTCGATGCCGTTGAGCTCGAGGTGGATGCGGAATATGGACGCGCGTTCCTCGTCGCCGGGGAGGTCGCAGAAGAACACCTCGTCGAACCGGCCCTTGCGAATGATTTCCGCGGGCAGCGTCTCGATCTTGTTCGCCGTCGCCGCGATGAAGACGAGGGGCGGGCGCTCCTGCATCCAGGTGAGGAACGACGAGAAGGTAAGCGCCTGCTCGGCCGTGGTGGCGTCGCTGGTCATGCCGAGCGCGTTCTCGATCTCGTCGATCCACAGCACGGCGGGCGCCACGGATTCGATTGCCTTCATGGCGCGGTGGAACGCTTCCTCCGGGCTTCCGTACATGCCGGAGAACACGAGATTCATGTCGAGACGGAACAGGGGCACGCGCCAGAGACTGGCGATCGCCTTGGCGGACATGCTCTTGCCGCATCCGCTGATTCCCATTATGAGCACGCCCCTGGGCACGGGCAGGCCGGCGTCTACCGCCTCCTGCGTGAACAGCTCCTTGCGCCTGGCCACCCAGTCCTTCAGTACTTCCAGGCCGCCGATCATCGCGAGATCCAGGCGCTGGGGGATGAACTCGAGATAGCCGGCCTTGCGCAGCAGCCACTTCTTTTCCTGGAAGATCTGGGTGAGAATCTCGTCTTCCGTGGGGTTGTCGCCCTTGAAAACGCGGTGCATGAGGTGGCCGGCCTCGCGGAGGGTCAGACCGCGCAGTGCGAGGGACATCTCGGACTGGAACGCTTCCGACAGTGTCACATCCGGATAGGCTTCCTTTATCTTCAGAACGTGATCCAGTAGCTCATGGCCGTCGGGCAGCGGCACTTCGACGAGGCACATCTCCTTGTCCAGCGAGTCGGGGATCACGCGTATGGGCGAGAGTATCACGACGTACGTCTTCGCGTCGGCGCTGAACCTGTGGTAGGCGTCGCGCAGCCCGCGGATCACCTCCTGTCGCTCGATGAAGCCCGAGAGGTCTTTCATCACGTAGAACCCCTCGTGCGGCGATTCCAGGATTACGCGCAGCGCTTCCGCCGGGTCGTAGGTGTCCTTGCCCTTGGCGGAGTCCAGCCCCGCGGTGCAGGCCCAGGTGGACACCCGGCCATTGTCGAAGCACTCCTTCGCGAGCTGGTTCAGCGCGTCAACGACACGGTCTTCCTCGTGGGTCTGGAGGTAGATCAGGGACCGCTGCCCGCTTACAGCGGCGCGTATTTCGTCGATCATTCTACTCATGGCATGTACCTTGGTGGAGAGGCTATTGTGTCAGAGATGGCTCTGCAAGGCAAGTCCGGTCGTGGTCGGCGGACTGGCGGAAGGGACACAAGGCGGCCGGTGGCCGCAACCAAAGAAGACCGGCCGCCAGTGAAAGTGCCAGGTGAAAGTGAAGGTAAGATGTCTGTTCCCCGGTTCTCAAAGATGATTCCGCCTTCCGCTGCACCTGCACCTTCAACCTGCAACTTTCACTGCTGACCGTGCCTGATCAAGCACACAATCTTTCTTGTTGTTCGAGGACAGGGAGAAGGAGTAGTAGAAAGGATGTCCGCATAGCCTTGCGCCATGTGCCCGCTTGCAGTAGTCTGGCGGCTGTATGCCTCTCGATGAAATAGGGCTGTCCGCCTACGGTGCGGCGTCCAGTGAGCCGTCGCCGGTGAACCGGATGATGGCGGAGTTCGCGGCGGATTTCCGTGACGGCTGCGACGTGAACCTGGGGGTCGGTTACGTCAATGAACGTACGATACCGTCGGACAAGATGGTGGAGACGCTGCGTGAAGTGCTTGCCGATCCCCGCAAGTACCGGCTTCCCTTCAACTACGGCGGACCAAGCGGCTCCCGCAACCTGTTGGAGTCCCTGCGTAACTACCTCGTGACGCACCGGGTCGGCGGCATCACGGAGGACGTGCTGGACCGGAACGAGCTGATCGTCGGCCCGAGCGGCGCGACGAGTCTCCTGGAAGGTGTCGGACGCCTGGTTCCGCCGGGGATCGTCGTTACATCGGATCCGATGTACTACATCTTCTGCGACTACCTTGAGCGGCAGGGGTTCGAACTGCTGGCGGTCCCGGAGGATGACGACGGCCTCCGCACGGATATACTGCGAGACCGGCTTGGCGAGCTCGGGGACAGGCAGCGGGAAATCAGCTTCTTCTACGCTGTTACCGTGTCGAACCCGACATGCACCATACTGTCGGATACGCGCAGGCGTGAGCTTGTGGAAATAGCGTCCGGGCTGTCCGCGGAAGTGGGGCGCCGTATCCCGGTGTTCCTGGACAGGGCCTACGAGGACCTGGTCCACGATCCGGACCGCGTACCGCCGCAATCGGCGCTGCTCTACGACGAGGCGGGCGTTGTCTACGAGATCGGTACCCTGTCCAAGATCCTGGCCCCGGCGCTCAGAATCGGCTACATGATCGGCAGGAAGTCCCCGTTCACCAGCGCGATGGTGCAGAAATCGAGTGACACCGGATTCAGCGCGCCGCTCGTAACGCAGGAGATCGCGAGCCGCATGCTGGATCGCTACGTGGACGAGCAGGTGAAGTCGGTCAACCGGGAATACCGCCGCAAGGCGGCCGCCGTCGCGGAATGGATCGACGCATTCCTCGGGGACGAAGTGGCGGACCGCAAGGGCGGCAGTGCCGGGTTCTATTACTACCTGACGTTCCGGTGTGTAGAAACGGGAGAATCGAGCGATTTTTTCCGCTTCCTGTCACGGCGTACGGGCGATCCTGCGCTGGACATGCTGGAGGGTGAACGGGCGCCCTGCGTCATCTACCTGCCGGGCTCCTACTGTGTGCATGCCGCCGGTGAGCTGGTCGAGGCCGGCCGCCGGCAGTTGCGGCTGTCATACGGCTTCGAGGAACTCGACCGGATAGAAGAGGCGCTCAGGACTATGGGCGAGGCGATGGAGTGGGTCCGAAACGCGTAGCTCGGCGCTGGAGACACGCGTCCTCGCGCTTTGCTTTCGGGATCATTCGAGGTTGAAACTTGGGGTAGCCTCTGGCTCGCCGGATAGGATTAGGGCGAAAGATTAAGGAGAAAGATAAAGGCGTATTGGGTGAAGACAGGCTTTCTGGCCTAATCTTTAACCTTAATCTTTCACCTTAATCTCTCTTCGGTCGCGGGGCAAGTTTCTGGCTAGTCGGGCCCCGGGGCGCTGCGCTTCCGGGATCATTCGGGGTTGAAACTTGCGTTGTTGGGGATACGAGTCGGATGAGATTAGGGCGAAAGATTAGGGCGAAAGATAAGGGTGTATTGGATGAGTACAGGCTTCCGGCCCTAATCCTTTGCC
>Ga0272442_10000419_pt1 | contig 69331 bp, 59 predicted proteins | sample SSMForm2O_FD_200262 | JGI IMG/M metagenome (GOLD analysis project Ga0272442, IMG submission 200262) | Marine sediment archaeal communities from Little Sippewissett salt marsh, Falmouth, MA, United States - SSM-Form-2O | ecosystem: Environmental > Aquatic > Marine > Wetlands > Sediment ...
TCAAAACTACCTATTATCTTTTGTTCTAATATACGTGACTTAGGAATAACCACAAAATCATGTTCATCGTTATCCAAACTAGAACTGTGTACGAGTCTTATCTTTTCATTATCTTCATCATATAAAATACTGTTTGAACAGTTTTTGCTAGTGAAAAATTTTCTTTATTTAGTTCTTCTTCACCATATTCAAGTATGTCATTCCAAATTAATGCGACAATTTTTTTCTTGATCTAAAATATTTTCATAAAAAAATTAAGAAATATTTTAATCTTTTTCGTTCGTATTTAGCTCTTCTTGAAACTTAGATAATCTAAGATTTGCCCAGTCATCATGATCATATTTCCCATTTGATCCATCAGAGTAATCTACAAATTGATACATCCATTGATAGTTCATACAACTATGGTATGGGAGAATTGTCCAAAAATCTTTTTCCCAAATTTTTGCAGAATTATCACAACCTTCTATATTGGCGTTGTAAATACCTAGCACGTGTCCTGTTTCATGCATCATTGCGCTGGCATAGATTATTGCTCTTTGTTTACTCTTATTAAATGTTTTATGTACAATTATATTTCCTATTGGGTTTTTATATGGTTTTTTATCATGATGATTTGTAGTTACCAAGAAACAATCTCCGTATATAGAGACGTTATTGTTTTTGTCCTCTGAAAAATCCCAGGTTCTATCCCATTCACTTGGGTTCCCTATACTATGCCACATAAAACCTGCAGCTCCCTTGGCTCTGTAGATAATTGGTGCATAATGGAATGCTCCACGTCGCCACCAGCTTTCATTATTGTTCATAAAATATTCAAAATAAATATCCTGCAGCTCAGTATAGTTAGTATTATCTGGGTTAAATTCTATATTTCTTCCTTGGTCATCTATTTGAAACACTATATTGTGTCTTCCAAATGAATCTATTAATAAATCCTTTGAGAGCTCTGGAACAGTTCCTCCTTCACCGTTTGGTCCTTCTTCCATCTGATCAATTTCTAATAATATATCTTTTCTATATGGTTCAGTTCTAAAACCTTCTTTTTCTGCTTTGTATTCTTCTATATTGTCAAGCCCATCCTCGTCAGGATCTAAAGATGAATGGTTCTCCCAAGTATTTGGATCATAGATAAATCCTTCTTCCCATCTTTGATGATGACGGTTGTATTCGCTTTTATGACCCCATTTGTATTCCCATTCTATAGGTACTCCATCTTCATCGTCATCTTCACCAGTATTGTCTATCTCTGGATCTGTATTATACACATTTGTTTCCATCCAATATGTGATACCATCTCCATCATAGTCATTCTGAGTAATATCAAACCAAAGCTCGCAATCCAGATCTTTTTGATAAATTGATCCATCGTCACAACCACATAGCCGTCCATATCCACTATGATCACCACGGTCATCCCAAAAGAGAAATTGGTTTACCATATCATCACCAAACCAGTGGCCAGTTTTTATGCTATACAATAAGTTTACTTCTTTTCCTTCAGAAAATAAGCCACGGTCTCCACTTATATCACAGAGTCTATCTTTTCCAAAATTTTTGTCCCACAACTCGATTTTTATATCTGTTCTCTCCTTGTTATCTGGTATATCTGCTGTAAAACTCCAGTTTGCATTTTTAACATAGTTTTTATTTCTCCAGAGAGGACTAACGTATTCAACTCCATTAACAAAAACTTTAACATAAAAGTCAGGTTTACTTAAAAAATCAATTTCATCGAATGCTCTTATTTCATGAACTGTAAACGTTATTTCAATGTCTACTAATGGATCGTAATCTTCTACGCCTTCCTGGGGTTCGATAATAATATTTCCTTCTAAGAAATTACTTTCTGAATCTTTTGTTATAGATTCTTTTGTCATTTGTAAGGCAAGTGAACTAGTTGCTGAAAATAGTAGAAATGTAACTAGCGTTAGGCATATAGTTATTTTAAAATTTTTTTTCATCTATGTTTTCCCCTTTAGTTCTTAGCTAACTAAAATATATCATACCTTTTAAATTTTTCTATATTTATAATATAATTCATATCATTTTTATATCTTAGATTAACGTACGTTAATACAAGGTCTACATAAAAACTTTATGCTTCTTTACAAAATTCAAAGAAGATAAAACAAATCAAAACATTCATAACCTTTAAACCAACATCTTCTTTACCCTTTCTAACTGACAGACATGATTACAATAAAAAATTTAACAAAAACCTACGGAAAGATTACTGCCCTTGATAAAGTAAATTTTAATTTTAATAATTCTCAGGTATTTGCGATAATGGGTGAGAATGGGGCAGGAAAAACAACTCTTTTAAAGATATGTACAGGAATTCTAACTTATGATTCAGGAGAAGTAAAAATAGATGATTATTCAATCGATAAAAACTCAATAAAAGCAAGAGAAAAAATTGGATACCTACCTGAAATGCCAGAGATGTACGACCGGCTCACAGGTAGAGAATTTTTATTTTACATAGCATCACTTAGAAAAATAATAAATGCACAAGAAATAATAGATGAAATTACAACAAATATTGGTATACATAGCTCTCTTGATTATGAAATCGGGAGCTATTCAAAAGGTATGAAACAAAAAATATCAATAACCTCAGCGATAATGCATAATCCTCCAAATTTACTCTTAGATGAGCCAGTATATGGATTGGATCCACTAACCTCAAAAAAAATACAGGATTTTATAAAAAAACAAAAAGGAACAACAATCATTGCCACACATTCTACAAAACTGGTAGAAGAAGTAGCAGACATGGTATATATCCTAAAAAAAGGTAGAGTAACTCTTTTTGATAGGGTTGATACTCTAATGGAAAAATATGGAAGTATGGAAGAAACATATTTTCACAATAGGAAAGAAAACAATGTTTGAGACATCTAAAACTGTAATTACAAATAGTCAAAGGGGCTTATTTAACAAAATAAAAGAGTCGCCTGTTCTATATTTTTTCTTTAGTTTAATAATGTTTTTTTCTGTTCTAATGTTCTCTTTTTTAGCATTTTATCTTCAAGTGATTGATACCCCTCTTGACATAAAAATTGAAGATGTTTTTTTCATGGTTTTTTTCATTTTTATGATTAAATCTGCAGTAGACATGTATAATCACTTTATACAACCAGGAAATCTAACCTATTCTTTATCAACAAGGGTAAGTCAAAGTAAAACAGTTTTTGAAATATTTTTTTCAATATTTCTTATGAGTATATTTATTTGGTTTGTCTTTTCAACATTGTTTATTTTATTTTTAATGGTTTTCCCAATCAATATATATTATCCTTTAGAATATCTGTTCTTCAATATAGGTGTAATATCTGCAATTTTTATTGGATCCTCTATAACTATCAACTTTTTCTCAGAGAAAAGATATAGACTTATTCCGACAATAATATTACTAGGTTTTTTTCTTATTTCACAGAAACCAACATTTGTAGTATTAACTATGCCTTTAGCTTTACTTCATCTAATATGGAGTATCAAAAACTCTTTATCATCCTATCAAAATATAAGAAGAAAAACAAGAATAAAAGAAAAAACACAGATAAAAATAAGAAGTAATATCAAGGCAACATTCTTTAAAGAAATAACTATCTTGTGGAGAGATAAATTATTTTTTAGTTTTATTTTTACCTCTGCAATAACTGGTTTTGGAACAGGTTATCTTTATCTTTATGGTGATGAATTACTTATACCTGTTGCATTAAGACATATATATTCACAATTTTTACCTTCTCTTTTTATTTTTGTAGGAGTTTTAATAGTTGTAATTTATACCTCTGTTTTTCCTTCACTTGCACTTTTTTTAAATGAAGAAAAAACCATGTGGATAATAAGACACACCCCTATAGATAATAAAACACTTATAATTGGAAAAACAACCACTCTATTTTTGTGTTTTATAACAACAATACCTTTTATTGCATTCATAAGTATTTTTGTTGGACTGGAAAATCTAATTTTTGTTACATGGTTGCTCGCTATTTCATATATTATTAGTGCTTGTATTTCAATACCATTAGGTGTAAAATATGTTGGGAAAAAATCAGATATAATGCTTCTTTATAGTGTTACAATGGTTTTATTTGTAATACTTTCGCCATTGGCATTTATCGGGTCTTTTATTTTAGAAAATGTGTATTATGGAGAATTTTTCCTCTCTTTATTACTTTTTATTTCAATAGTGATTTTATATCTTTTACTTATCTTATCAGAAAAACTACTTGAATTAAGATACCCAAAACCTACCTATTAATAATTTTTTTTTCTTCCATTTTTTTGATAATGTCCTGGTTTTTATCAAAATATTTCCTTACCGGCTCTAACATTTTGTTAATATGGTTTGCAGTAGCAGTTTTAAGATCCAGGGGATGTAAATCTTTGATATAACTATTTTCAAGATCTTTATATGATAAAAATTCAAGATTTCCACCAAATTTTTCAGGGCGTTTTATTAAAAATTTATCATCTAACTCAGGAAATATTATATATTTACATATTTCAAGGATAGGGTTTCCTTCAACCTGTTTTTCTGGACAATATGCTTTTTTGATTTTACGGTTAACTTCCTCTTCACTATCATGGATACTGATCATTGAGTCAGGTTTACTCTTGCTCATCTTAACTTCAGTGGGGTCCATCCTGCCACCTGCTTGAAGACCTGTTAAGAGTGGTGTGTGGACTGCAACAGGTGGTTTAAGATTAAGTTTTTTTGATACATCGCGAGCTAACATATGAGCATGTCTCTGATCCATACCACCATAGGCAACATCTAAATTCAAATAAAAGATATCAGATACCTGCATTGCAGGATAAAAAAGTTTTGAGAGATCTTTTTCTGCTTCATCCTCTTTTCTACCCATTATATTCATAGCGCGTTTCACACGTTTTACTGATGTTGCTTTTGATACACGTAAAACTAGTTCCCAATATTTTGGATCATCAACATATTCACTTGCATATACAATTGAGAGTTTATCTATATCAACACCTAATGCTTTAAAACAATGCTCCATGTATTTACCGCAGAGTTTTATTTTATCTAAATCTCCATCTAATTTATCGTTTATGTATGCATGCCAATCAGCAAGAAGTACCGTGAAATCAAATCCACTTTTTAAAAAATCTTTTATCTTGTTTGTACAAATCTTCCACCCAAGATGAACTGTTCCACTTGGTTCAAAACCAATATATGCACGTTTTTTATTTTGTGTTAATACTTTTTTTAATTCACTTGGTGTGACTATTTCTTCTGTATTTTTTGTGAGTATTACTTCATCGTTCATAATAAAAAAGAGAATGTAGATGTTATTAATGGTTATTTCGATGATTTTTACCCAATTTTCTTGACTATTTTATCTATTATATCATAAGTTGAACCAAGGTAGTTTTTAGGATCAAGAGCATAATCAATTTCTTTTTTTGATAAAAGGTTTAGTTTTTTATTTTCTTTTAAAAAAATTTCTTTTAAAGTTTTATCGTCTTTAGATGCCTTAAGAGCTGTTTTTCTCATAAGTTCATGTGCTTCACCGCGTCCCATACCTTTTTTTATAAGCATGGTCATAAGTGATTCAGCCATAGGAAGACCTTTTGAAATTTCTAAGTTCTTTTTCATATTCTCGGGAAAGACTTTGAGATTTTTAAATACATCATCCATTTTGAAAATTATCCAATCTGTTAGAATTATACTATGGGTAAGAATAAATCTTTCACCAGATGAGTTACATAGATCTCTTTCATGCCATTGTACAGAATTTTCATATGTTGGAATTAAAAAACCACGCACAAGTCGGGCAAGACCACAGATCTGTTCACATGTAATAGGGTTTTTCTTGTGGGGCATAGTAGAGGATCCAACCTGTTTTTTTGCTTCAAATGCTTCAGCTACCTCTTTTATTTCATCTCTTTGAAGGTTACGTATTTCTGTTGCAAATTTTTCAAGTGTTGTAGCAATATTTGCTAGAACTGCAATAAATTCATTGTATCTATCTCTACACACAATTTGCGTGGATACATCTTCTATTCCGAGTTTTAATTCTTTCAACATTTCTTCTTGTATTTTAAGTGCTTTTGGACCTAATGCTGCACCTGTACCAACAGCACCTGAAAGTTTTCCGATAAGAAGTCTGCTTTTACACTCATGCATGCGTTCTAAATGACGGTCTATCTCCATTGCATATCCAGCTAATTTCAGACCAAACGTTATAGGTATAGTATGTTGCCCATGTGTTCTACCGACCATTATTGTTTTTTTATGTTTCTTTGCAAGATTAATAAGAGTTTTTCTAAGATCTTTCAATCCTTTTGAAATAAACTTTGTAGAATCAGAAAACTGTAAAGCATTTGCGGTATCTACAATATCGTAGCTTGTAGCACCAAGATGGATATATTTTCCTGCATCACCTTTGCATTGTTCTGAAAGAGCCCGGGTTACAGCCATTATATCGTGTTTTGTTTCTTTTTCTATCTCTTTTACTCTTTCTAATTTAACATATTTTGTATCTGCTTTTTTTGTGATTTCCTCTGCATCTTTTTTTTGTATATTTCCTACTTTTGCATGTGCTCTGGCTAGAGCTGCTTCTACATCTAAAAGATATTGTAGTTTATTTTTTTCACTAAAAATTTCTTTTAATTCCTTTCTTCCGTATCTGTAATCTAATGGGCATACAGGATCCATAATTAATTCACTTGGAAAACTGAAAACAGTTACTAGTTAATTTTATTTTTCCTATAAAAGAATAATTTTTATTAAAAATCAAAATCTTCAGATAAAACTCTTTCAATTTTGTCCTGTAATTCTTTAATTTTAAAGGGTTTTCTAACACAATAAGTATTAGTTTCAATGCCTTTTTTTATTGTCTCTTCGTCATCTTTTGCTGTTATAAAAATTACAGGGATTTCAGACCATTCTTTATTTTTTTGGAGGATATTATATACTTGCCATCCATCTAAATCAGGCATTATAACATCAAGTAAGATAATATCTGGTTTTCCACCTTCTTTAAGTATTTCTATGCATTCTTTACCACTATTTACTCCTACTACTTTATATCTGTCTGTTAGCATATCAAATCCTTGTTTTATAGTTGTTATAACTGCTGGCTCGTCATCTACAACCATAATATTTACCATTTTTGTGTGCCCACCTTAGATATATTTAATTCCTCTCTAAGTCGGTATCTAGCATGTAGCTAAAAAGGTTTTCTAATAATTTATTTTATAATATTATATTCTCTTTATTGTTTTATTAAAAAGTCGAACAAATCGAAAGTTTTTTATAGAAGAACATATACATAAATATAATAAAAAATGGTGAAAAGGAGGTAAAGAAATATGGTAATTAAACGAAATAAGAAAAATAAGTTAGAAGCAAAAGACACAAGCAAAAAAAATACAGACATAGCTCCAAGAACACCATTTGCCCTATGGACAGATATGGACAGACTATTTGACCAGTTTAGATCAAACTTTGATGACCTATTCTGGAACCCAACAACAGCAATAACAGAAAGAACTCCTGTTACTGATGTAGCAGATCTTGGAGATAAATATGAAATGCGCTTGGAGATGCCAGGTATTCCAAAGGAAGATATCGATATAGAAGTTGATTCCAACTGCGTTGAAATTTCAGCACAACACGATGAATCTAAAGAAGAAAAAGATAAAAACTGGCTTAGAAGAGAAAGAAGCATGATGAGCTTTTATAGATCATTTGAACTTCCAGAAGAGCTAAAAACAGACAAAGTAGATGCAGAATTAAAAGACGGCGTACTAATGCTAACAATCCCAAAACTAGAACCAAAACCAAAAAGGGAATCAAAAAAAGTAAAAATAAAATAATCTTTAATTCAACTATTTTCTATCTTTTTATTTATTTTTTTTAAAGCATTCTACAATATTTAGCGCACGCTTTGTTTCTTTTACATCATGCACACGGATTATATCAGCACCATTAATAGAAGATATTACAGCTGCAGCAATACTACCTTCCATTCTATCTTCAGGAGGCAAAGGTTTTTTACCAGAAATATTTCCAATAAACGTCTTTCTAGAAGAGCCAATTAAAACAGGAAAACCTAATTTTTTAAATTCTTTAATATTTGCAATAATATTACAGTTATCCTCAATTCCTAAACCAGTTCTTTTACCAAAACCGATACCTGGATCAATAATTATATTATCTTTTTTTATACCCTTTCTAATTGCATAATCTGTCCTTTCCTTCAAAAAATCCTTTATCTCACTAATAACATCATTATAATAAGGATTTTTCTGCATATTTTTAGGTGATCCCTTCCTATGCATCATACAAATATGAACATCATATTTTTTTATGATATCAACAAGTTTCTTATCTCCTCTAAAAGATGTAATATCATTTATCATGGATGCCCCTTTTTCAAGACATACTTTTGCCACATCTGATTTATAAGTATCAATAGAAATAGGTTTATCTACTATTTCTACAACTTTTTCTAAAACAGGTAGAACACGTTTAATTTCTTCATCTGCTGAAATGGACTTAGAACCTGGTCTAGTTGATTCTCCACCTATATCAATTATATCTGCGCCCTCATAACACATCTTTTTAGCATGTTTTACCGCTGAACTAATTGTATTAAATTTTCCTCCATCTGAAAAAGAATCGGGAGTTACATTTAAAATGCCCATAATAAGAGTTTTTTCTTCTAAATCGTAATCAAACAATTTCATTTAAAGTCCTTCAGGATAGTATCAAGTTCTGTAGCAATTTTTTTTATACGAGGATAATGTCTTTTAAGTTTTTTTACAAGTCTTATATGCTGGGAAATTGTTCCAATTACTAGAATATCTGCTTTTTCTTTATTTAAAGCAAAAGTATCTCTTGGAACAGCTACCTCTCCACCGATTGAGAGCATATCCTGTTTAATTATGATTGCATCTTGAAGAAGAACATTTTGTAATTTAATTGTTTTAGAAACAGCTTTTGGGGCCATAATGTTGATACTTTTTTTATCACTACCAATATTTTTGATTTCTTTTTTTGCGTCATCTAGTGTTTTTATATCTATTATTTTAGGGTTATATTCTGTCACAAGAATAGTGAATATGCTTATTCTATTTCAAATATTTGCAGAATAAGTATTATTTTTTTTTTGGATTATCTTTATATCTATTTTAATTCAAAAAATCCAATTTCACTCTTATTTTTATACTATTAATCTACCAGTACAATTTAAGTATAAGTACTGTATTACCGAAAAAACTAATCTAATAATAAATAATTAAGTGATAGTTATGGCAAAAGCAAGAAGTCGTACGGCTGCAAGAAAAATAAAAGATAGATGGAAAGCAAAAAAATGGTTCAATGTACTTGCTCCTGCATCCTTTGAAAATGTAACTATAGCACAAACTTTAGCAAACGATCCAGATCTTATCATAGGTAGAGTAACAGGTATTTCAATGCAGGATCTAACAAATGATTTCAGAAGATCACATATCCTTCTTTATTTTAAAATACATGAAGTTGAAGATTCAAATGCACATACTCATTTTGTAGGCCACTCTCTTACTTCAGATTATTTGAGAAGAATGATTAGACGTAGACGATCCAAAATAGAGGGAGTATACGATGTAACAACAAGAGATGGTGCAAAACTTAGGGTAAAACCTTTTGCTACAACAGATAAAAGAATCCAAAATTCACAAAAAAGAGTTATAAGGGAATCCATGAAAAGTACTATGACAAAACAGGCAAAATCAAATACTCTATCTGAGTTCATAAGAGATATTATTGATGGTAAAATGGGGCGTGACATTTATAAAAATTGTAAAAAGTTATATCCTGTAAAAAGAGTAGAAATATATAAAACAGAACTAATATCAGGCCCTACTATAGAAATAAAAGATGAAAAACCAAAAAAAGAACCTGAAGAAGAGAAGGAAAAGAAAGAAAAGAAAACTGATGAGAAAAAAGAAGAAAAAACAACTGAAGAGAAAACCAAAGAAAAAAAACCAGAAGAATCTAAACCAGAGCAAAAAGATAAAAAAGAACCCAAGAAAAAAGAAGAACCAGAAGAAAAAGACAAACCAGATAAAAAAGAAACAAAAACTAAAAAAACTAAAGCTAAAAAAGAAGTAAAACCAAAAAAGAAAAAAACAACGAAGGAAAAAGTAACTAAAAAGAAAACTAAAGCTACAAAGAAGAAAGCATAAATCTTTTTTTCAATATTCTAATTTTTTATTTTGTTCTCAATTCTCAAAATAAAAAAATCTTGTTAAAAATATTTATATAATTTTTATTTAATACAATAATTGTTGATGAGAACAATTATTAGATTAAAAATATTAACGATCCTATTAATTTCAATATTTGTAATCTTATCTAATAATGTTCAGGGATGCAAGGATATTATTGCATGTAATAATGCTACAAAAGGTGATTACAATCTACTTTTAAAAGTAAGGGATCCCAGTAGACCAGATTTTCAAGTTTTAACAATTGTTCCAAAGGGATATCAATATACATATCACCATCCATGGAATGGTAAAGCAATGAATTTTAAAATAAAACATAAAATAATTGGTGTTGTATCTAAAGGTGATAGTATTCCTAATATTGTAAAACCAGGAATGTGTTTTACTGATGCGGGGCTTGCTTTCGGAGACGCCGACACTCTTTCAAACTGGAAAAACCCTACAAAATATGGATGGGATGATTTTGATTGGATACGCTATTCTTGTCAATCAGCAGAAAACGAACAAGAAGCAGTAAGATTATTAACTGAAGATGTTGTGGATAAATATCATGCTCCAAAAGTTCCAGAGAATCTGTTTCTAGTGGGACCAGATGATTGCTATGTCATAGAAGCAGATGCAATACATTATAATACAAAAAAAGTAGATGATTTTGTTGTAATGACAAACTATGCAAAGGAACTATGGAGAAAAAGTTTAGTATATCTTATAAAAGCAAAATCTTTTGATACAACATTTGAAGGATTAGTTAGAAAAGGCCGATCTATACGTCTAGGTTTATTTCAACCTCTTGGTATTAGAATCACAGATATAGGTTCGAATTATATTGAAGTAAAACAATTGCCTTTTAAAATAACCCGTGGAAACATAATCGGCTTAAATGTTGATTTATTCAGTAGAACCAAAATTAATTTAGGTGAGGGGAAAACTGTTGGATATTTCTGGGTAAAACTAAAAGAAATAAATGGAAACCAGGCAAAAATATTTGTATCTTATAAATACAAAGCCTGGGAAGACAAAATGAACGATATAATAAAAGAAAAAGTTGGTTCAATTTGTGTTACTGATATGATGAACTGGTCAAGAATCCATAGCGATGATCTAGAAGGACTTAGGAGCATGTGTGCTGAAAACCAAGCATACAAATATGAAGGCTCTATGATTTATAAAATTCCAAACAAAAACTATCAAGAATTAAGTTCAGGATGGTTTTCCCCAAATCATGCCTGTTCGTCGGTGTATGTACCAGTTCATATTTGTGTAAATGATATTTATGATCCATATGAAACAGGCGAGGCGGCAGAGGATTCCTTAAATTTACTTGAATGCTATGGTCATAATTATTTATCTGATAATTTTTCAAAAACTGAAAATGTGTTTTTAACCGAGATGAAATATCTTGAGGATATTTTTTTAAATAGATTGAAAAACAAGACAAATGCAACTACTCTTTTTACAATAAACGATCTTTCTATGCAAAAACAAGGTTTTTTAACCCAAAAAATCTGGCTAAAAGCAGATGAAACTTATAACAAAGATTTAATCATACATGTACTCTCAAATATATGGCAGGATAATTATTATAACTCAATTGAACAGATGAAAAATGCAGTTATTTTATTAAATAAAATTGAGGATGGAGAGTATTTTTATGAAAAAATAATTGAAATTGTGCTTAGTATTGTAAAAACAAGGATAGATATTTTAGAATTACTTGGGAAAGATACCACACAAATAACTGTTAATTATAAATCCGGAAAAAATCATTTAGGAAAAAAAGAGTATGAAAAAGGATTTGACACACTCAAAGAAACGTTTTCAGATTGTAATAATTTATTTGAAGGAAAAACAATTAAAGATGAACATAAAATTTTAAAAAATAAACAAATCCCGTGTTACTATTTAACTTGGATTGTTTTTTCATTTGTGATAATTATTATTTTTTATAAAAAAAATAAAAAGGAATAACGTTGATATTAATCGCTTAATCCTTCCATTCTTTTAGCTGGTTTTTGAAAAAAGGTTAGATCAATTCTAGACCAATCATTTACATCATTTTCACCATGACTACCATCTGAATAGTCAAAGTATCTAAGATAGAAATAGTCATAGTTCATAGCACTGATATAATCAAACCAGGGATAATCTGAGCCACTGTTTCCTTCTCTAAGTGAAGTGTTGTCTATTCCAGGATTATTAGCACGGTTCATACCTAATGAATGACCTAGTTCATGAAGAACTTGGACTGCCTGCCCTATTCTCTTTGTCCTATCTGTTAGAGCATAACCAATTGCGTTTATGTAGAATTTTCTATTGTGTGGGACGGCAATGCAATCATAGAAATGATTTGAATCTTGAGGGTGACACCAGCCACCGCCATATAATACCATTACATATCTAAAACTACCTTTTCTTTCATCTGCAAAATTATTATTATAGAAACCTGCGACTACACCTTTTTCTTGAGTAAATACGCCTGTTCCTTTGTCAAATGGTAATAGATCACCGCCTTCACCCATACGTCCATCATCTATATGTACAGTTATACCATGTTCATTAAATCGCTCTATGATCATCTGCTGTGATTCCTCATAAAATTCATGTTCCCATCCATCAAAACCATCACGATTAAATAGTTTTTTAGGGGTTTTCTCCATATAGTCTGCTTCTATATAAATCTCCTGATGATATGGATTTGCTAGCCATTCTGTTAAAAAATATTCTTCATCGTTTTGAAGTCCATCTTGATCAGGATCAAGATCACTATGGTTATCAAATGTATTTGGGTCATATCCCCATTTCCACTCCCATTCAGTTGGAATGCCGTCTTCATCTGGATCAAGTTTTGAATCATCAACAGTCGGGTCTGTTCCTAAAACATTAACTTCGACCCACCATGGGATATCATCCCTATCTGCTGAGGTTTGATGAAGAGTAAACCATATTTCATAATTCGATCCGTTATAGTGTCCGTATCCATCGCTATCATTAAAATAGTCATCACCCTTCCATCTTCCAGTTCTAAAATCATAAATTACTTTAAAACTTTCCATTTCTTTTTTAGTCGTACTACTGCCGATAATTTTTTTAACAACTTTATTTTCTATAATCTTGAGTTCAACCTCTGTTGTCTCTTGTTCCTCTTGGACTTTTCTAAATATTTGCTGGTTAATATAACCTGTGTCCCATTTTTTATATGTCTGTCTACTTTCAAATTCAAATCCGTCAATTACAGCAAAATACTTGTATGATGGCTTTTGATCCCATCCTTTACCAGGTCTAAGCCCTTCTAAGGCTTGAATTGCACTAAGTTTTGTATAATCCTTTGCGGAATCTATTTTAATATCTTTGGGTGTTAAAAGATTTACAAAAAAATCTGAACCAGATTTCATCATGACATCTATTATGCCTTTTTTTCTAACTCTATGTATCTCTAGAAATACTGCCTGGGTGGTTAATGGGCTAATTTTATCAATTATTTCTTTTTCTTTCTCTTCTTCTTTTTTCTCTGGTTCTGTAGGTAGAGTAACAGCTAGATAGTATAAACCTGAGATAACTATTATGGCTGCAACAATAACAGCTATTATCATTTTATTTTGAGATTTTTTTGCATTCATTTTTTTCACCAAATATTTTTTTATCAAATTAAATAGTCAATATACAAATATCAACTACCAAATATATAAATTTATTGGAATATAAATAATATTATATTTAATTTTTTTCAATAGATCAAAGCTCCCCAATAAATTCTCACTAACATTATCTTTGGTACAAAATAAAATAGATGTAGTATAAAATACTATCCTTTACAAACTTATAATATTTGAAATTAAAAAATCTCTAGTTAAAACCACTAATAAAATGAAAAAAATTAAAATCTATATTACAATATTTACCTCTTTTAACATCTTATTTATGATATAACTTGGAAATTCAACAAGTAAATCCCTATAAGAAGAATCAGGTAAAATTTTTGATTTACTCATCTCTTCAGCCTTTTTTATATGTTTCTTAATTTCATCAATATAAAACTGTTTAATTTTTGTTTTGTTTTTTTCTATTTTTCTCTTGATGATATCCATTTTTATTGAATTATTATCAAATGAGCTATTAGTTAACTGAACCATTAAAGGAAGAATAACACTATTTATCATTTCTCCTTTTTCTAGATCAACTAAATCATCTGCAAGTTGATAGGCAAGCCCAATTTCTGTACCATAATCAGCAAGTAATTTCAAAATACTGCCGTTTACTCCTGCTTCTAACCCACCTGCTTTGCAGGCTGCAGAAAAGAGAGAGGCTGTCTTTTTATTGATTATATCCTGATATTTTTTAATTAATTTTGATTTATTTAAAGTCACATTTTGATCAGATTCACTTTCAACTTCTTTTTTATTAAACGTAACTTCCTCTAATTGTCCATTCAAGCACTCTTTCCATGTTTCAATATACAGATCAAAAATCTTTTCTCCATGACTTTTAGCAATTTCAATTCCTTTATTAATCATCTTATGTCCAATTAGAAGTGCATTGGGGATACCCTTTTTTATATGAAGTGCTTTTCTCCCTCTCCTGTTCATATCGTTATCAATTATATCATCATGTACTAAAGATGCGGTATGAGCTAGTTCTATACTTACTGCTCCTTCTAGTGCTCTTTGGTATTTCTGTGGTGTTTCTTTACCATAATTACAAACTTTAAATGCAAGAATTGATAGTAACGGGCGCAGACGTTTACCACCATTTACTATTGTGACTATTTGTTTATTAGAAATATCTGATTTAATTTTCATTTCCAAATCTTTTCTTGAAGAAATAAGGAATTTCTCAAGGTTTTTTGATTTCTCAATTGTTATCGTTTCCATGTTCTCATCACCTAACACTTTTTTATGTATTTTATTTTTGATACTTCTAATATTTATATCTTATTGTTTGTTTATTACCTAATTAGATCAAATTTGTTAGAAAAAATTAATTCAAATAAAATTTAATAATGATATAATAAGAAAAACAGTTCTATTTACACAACTAATATTTAAGTATATCAGATATAATTAAGATAATATACTTTTGAATTTAAAATGAAAAACATTAAAAAAACAACTCTAATAGACTAAAAGGGGAACTTATTTGAATGAAGATGAAAATATTATAATAATCGGTTGCGGAGCTGGTGGGGGTACCGCTGCACAATTTGCAAGAAAAACAAATAGAAAAGCAAATATCACTGTTTTTGAGAAAGACAAATATCCTCAATATTCAAAATGTGGACTTCCGTATGTAATATCAGAGGAAATACCTGATTTTATGGAGCTAATCGAATTCTCAGAAGAATGGTTTAAGAAAAATAAAATTGATCTGTTTTTAGAAGCTACTGTCACAGAAATCGACATCAAAAATCAAAAAATAATTGCAGAAAAAAATGCTAAAAAAATAGAAAAAAAATACTCCTCTTTAATATTCTGTACAGGTGCAAAACCATATATACCCCCAATAAAAAATATAAGAAAAAATAATAAGTTAGCAGATAGAGTACACGTAATAAGAACTATTTCAGATGTTAAGAAAATAAAATCTGAAATAAAAAAGAATACAAAGGTTACAATTGTCGGAGCGGGATTAATCGGCCTTGAAATGGCAGATAATCTTTACAAAAAAGACACAAATATTACTATTATTGAAGCATTACCAAATATTCTTGCAAGTATCTGTGATTCAGATACAGCTGAAATTGTAAGAGAAAATATTCCAAAAGATGTCAAGATATACACTAATAATATAGTAACAGAATTCGAGAACGAAAAGAATGAAACAAAGAAAATTGTAATAAAAGACAGAGAAACAAAAAAAGAACAAAGGATAGATACTGACCTACTAATTTTATGTGTCGGTATAAGACCAGAAACAAAACTTGCGGAGACCATAGGTTGTAAAATAGGGATAAAAGGCGGTATAATAGTTGACAGAAAATCAGAGACAAATATAAAAAATATTTATGCCGTTGGAGATTGTACTGAATACAAGGATTTTATCACTAAAAAACCAATTGGTATAGGCCTTGGGAGTATTGTAGTTAGACAGGGAATAGCTGCAGGAATAAATGCAGCCGGAAAAACACATACTCTTCCTCCTGGTTTTTTACAGACCTCTGCATCTCATTTTTTTAATGTGGAGGTAGCTACTGTTGGACTAAACAGTAAATGTTTAGAAAAAAAATCTTTTGTTTCAGCAAGATACAGTGGTAAATCACTACCAGATTATTACCCTGGAGGAAAACCTATATTCATAAAGGTTTTAGCAGATAAAAAAACAGAGAAAATTCTTGGGGTACAAGCAGTAGGAGATAATGCTGCAAAAAGAGTAAATACGTTTGCTGCAGCAATACTAGGTGATCTTGATGTAAACACTTTTAAAAAACTTGAAACTGCGTATGCACCTCCAATAGCTCCTACACTTGATGCAGAGACGTTGGTATGTGATATTCTTGATATGAAATTAAGACGTAAATAAAGAGGTTTTCTTTCAATGAAAATTTTACATATAGCAGATTCACATTTGGGCTATGCTGCCTACAGAAAATCTACAAAAGAAGGTATAAACCAAAGAGAGATGGATGTATATAATGCATTTGAACAGTTTATAAAATATGCTATTGATAAAAAACCTGATCTTATAATCCATTCAGGTGATCTATTTGATTCGGTTCGACCAAATAACAGAGCCATAACCTTTGCAATAAAGCAGATGGTAAGGCTCTCTAAACAAAATATTCCTATTGTAATAATATCTGGGAATCACGAGCATCCAAAGCTTAAAGAAACAGGGCATATCTTTAGTATATTTGATCACATCGATAATGTTTATCCAGTGTATAACGAAAAATATGAAAAAAAGATTTTTAAAATGAATGGGGAGAATATCGCGATTCATGCAATACCTCAGTGTAATCATAAAAAAACTTTTGAACAGGAACTCAATAAAATGATTCCTGATGAAAAAAATGATTACAATATTTTTATTGCACATGGTTCTGTTACAGGTATAAAAGATTTCACTATGAATGAGTTCAATGAACTTATAATCCCAACTAAAATACTTAATAGAAATTTTGATTATATCGGACTTGGTCACTACCATAGATATACAAAACTTGGAAAAAATGCTTATTATAGTGGTGCAATAGAAAACCTTACTTTTGCTGAGGCAAACGAAAAAAAAGGTTTTATAGAAATAAACTTAACCAAAAAAGGACTACAATCAAATTTTGTAGAGATAGATACAAGACCAATGGTAGATTCAGAACCAATTAAATGTTCAGAACTAAAAATAGATCAGATAATGAAACAAATAAAAACAAAAATTAAAGATATAAAACCAAAAGATAAAACAGTTAGAATAACACTAAAAGATATTTCTCCAAATATTTACCGAAATCTTGATCTTAATGAAATAAGAAATCAATTCAAAGAATCAATTCACTACGAAATAAAATTGGATACAAAAGAGCAAAACGAAAAAAAATATTCATTTTCCAATTCGAAAATAAACGCTTTAGTAAATGAATTTAAAGATTTTATTGAAAAACAGAGAATTGAAGATAAGAAAACTCTCTTAGATATGGGAATTGGCTATATTGAAAAAATTGAAGCAAGAAAAGAAGGTTAATAATGCTGCTAAAAACACTTACCTTAAAAAACTTTAGAAAATTCAAAGACAATGTAATTGAATTTCCAGATGGTGTCACTGGAGTTATAGGTTTGAATGGAGTTGGAAAATCAACTATTTTTGAGGCTATCTCATGGGTATTGTATGGATCTGTGGCTGCAAGAACCTCTTCAGATCAGATAAAAAGACAAGATGCAGAAAATAATGAAATATGTATGGTAAGCATTGATTTTATTTTTGAAGAAGAAAAAATAAAGATAGTACGTCAGATGAAAGGGAAAAATCTTACTGCTCAAGCTACCGCAACAGTAAATGGAAAAGTAGCAGCGACGGGTGCTGATATAGTAAGTAAGTTTGTACAAAAAAAACTAGGAATGGATTTTAAATCATTTTTCACAAGTATATTTGCAAAACAAAAAGAACTAAACACGCTATCTTCGTTGAATGCAAGCGAGAGAAGACCTCTTATTCTTAGAATGCTGGGTATAGACTCACTTGATGAGATTATTAAGGAAATACGATCAGACAAGAAAAGTAAGGATATTCTAATTGAAAAATTGAATGATGATCTAACGGATGAAAAAGGAATTTATAAAAAGGTTATCTATCAAAAAGAAATAAAAAATAATCAAGAGAAAAAAAATGAAATAGACAAAAAAATAAAAAAAATAAAAGTGCAAACTAAAAATTTGAAGAAAAAATGTAATGAATTTGAAAAAAAATCTAACGAAAATAAAAAACATTATGAAAAATTAAATAGAGAAAAAGAAGAATTATCTGAGAAAAAAACTCTTTTTGAGAAATATAATAAAATTAAATCAGAAATAAAAGAACTAGAAATAAAAATGACTAATAGAAACAAAAGAGTTGAATCTGAACAAAAAAAACTTAAAGATTTAAAAAATATTGAAAATGACTTTAAATCAGTTGAATCGCGTTTTGCGGATGTAGAAAACTACATAGAAAGATTAGTAATAATAATTGAAAAAAACAAAGCCTCTTCTGAAAGATATAATGAAGACTTATTAGATATTCAAACCAAAAGAAAAGAAATTGTAAAAATTGGTCCAAACGCAAAATGTCCAACCTGCAAGAGAGTTCTCTCTGATCAATATAATATTCTACTGGAAAAGTTTGATAAAGAAATAAAAGAAAAAGGAAAAAAAGTAGACAAATTTAACAAAGAAATTGATTTAAAAAAAGAAGAAAAAAATAGAATTGAACGTGAAAAATCTGCTCTCCGTAAAAAAAGTAACTATCTTCAGACTAGACTTAGAGAAAAAGAAGGTATAGATACAACAATCCGTCTTATCAAATCTGAAATTAAAGATGAGAAATCTGCTCTTGAAAATAAAAAAAAGATACTCAGGGAAATAGGCAAGTTAAAGTTTGATTTAAGTGAATATAAATCTTTGAAAAAAAGATTGGAACATTCTTATGAAAATTATCAAAATTCGATAGATTTATTAAATAATAAAAAAGATGAATTGTCAAATATCAACTTAGACTTAGAGAAAAAACAAGGAGAAAAAAAACTTATCGATCAAACAATTGTCAATCTTAGAGATAAAATAAAACAACTTGAAGAATTTAAGGAAAAAATTAAGCAAGAGAAAAATGCGGTCAAGTATCTTGGTTTGTTATCAGATGTTATGACTGGTTTTAGAACATATCTTATATCTCGTATTAGGCCTACTATTTCTTCTTATGCTTCTGGTTTTTATAGGGAGCTTACTAATGGAAAATATGCTGAGATTGAACTTGATGAAGATTACGATGTTTTAATTTATGATCAAGGTCAAGGTTTTGGAATTGAACGTTTTTCAGGCGGAGAAGAAGATCTTGCAAATCTTTGTTTAAGGCTTGCAATATCAGAGGTTATAACTGAGCGAGCTGGTGGTGTTTTCAACTTTATTGTGCTTGATGAGATATTTGGATCTCAGGATAATATACGTAGACAAAACATTATGAATGCTTTGAATAGTCTTTCTTCAAAGTTTAGACAAATATTTTTGATAACTCACATTGAAGATGTTAAAAACTATGTAGAAAATGTTATTCAAATTTCGGAAAGGGATGATGGGACTAGTAGTATTAAAATAAAATAAAAAATTTTATTTTCTAATCCTAAAACGTTTCTTTTTTTTCTTTGGTTTTTCGTCACCTGGATTTCCTGTTTTAGGTTTTTCAAACTCTGTTTCTGGTGTCTCCTCTGTTGTGTGTGTTGTATCTCTAGCAGGTGAATTCATTGAAAACAGTTTGTTGAATAACTCTTTTTGTGAGTTATACCAGTCTCTCCATTCTTCATTTTCTTTCTGTAATTTTTTACATTCGTTATCAGTATCTTCATAAAGTTGGTAGAGTTTAGTTAGTCTTGATTTCTCTTTTTCATATTCTGCATTTATTTCCTCATATTTTTCTTTGTATTCCTTGTAATCTTCTTGATTCTCCAGGTTTTCCATTTTTTGGGTTAACTCATCTATTTGGTTTTCTTTATTCTGTTTTTCTTCTTTGAGAGTTTGTATCTCACTTTCAAGATTGTTTCTAATATTATCAAACTCTTCACATCTCTCTTTATACTGCTCAACTTTCTCTACGTCTTCTTTGTTTTCTTCGAGTTTCTGGGTTAGTGTGTTTATCCTTGCGGTTAGATCTTCTTCTAATTGTTTTTTTGATACCTCTATATTTTTCATTTTGCTTTCGTATTCAGCTAATTTCCGTTCTGTGCTACTTAGCTCTTCCTCTTGGTTTTTGTAGGCATCCCATAGTTTTACTAGTCTTTCTTTTTCTTTGTCTAGTTCCTCACTATATTTTTTTGCTCCCTCTGTAGCTTCCATTCTTTTTCTTTCTGCATCTTCAACTCTAGATTCAAAAGTTTCAATTATACCACTTATCTCACCAATATTGTCAACATGTAACATCTTTTGTATTCTTGCTAAATCTTCTGTACTTTTTGAAAAAGAATTTTTTATTTGATCAATTTCATTTGTGACAGTCATCAATTTTTTTTTGAGTGAATCCAAATTCCCCATATCCTCAACTACATTATCTTTATCTACCATAAACAAATATTCCTCCCTACAAGTTAGGCAAAGATAATGACTTTGTTGATATATAAGGATTTTCATAAAATTTACGTATTAATTCTATGAAAATATTTTAATTTATTTATTACATTTTTTTTACCATTAAACTAATAAACCATAATAATAATACTATTTACAATCATATTACCTAATTGCTAGGAGGTAAAGTTGGATGGGATTATTTGGAAGAGGAAAACTTGCATCTATTCTAAAAAGAATTTTTGGAAAAAAACATGCTAAAATTGGAATTTATGGTCCACCAAATGTTGGAAAAACAACTCTCGCAAATCGTATTCTAAGGGATTGGACAGGTGATATAATGGGAAGTGTATCAGAAATTCCACATGAGACAAGACGTACAAAATGGAAGAAAAATGTTGAGATAGAAAATGGGAAATCATCTCTTTTTATGGATATTGTTGATACTCCTGGAATCTCTACAAAGGTTGACTATAAAGAATTTATGAATACATATGGTCTTAGTAAAACTGAGTCTAAAAGAAGAGCTAAAGAGGCAACAGAAGGAGTAATTGAATCTATAAAATGGCTGGAAGATATCGATGGAGTACTCCTGGTTATGGATTCTACAAAAGATCCTTTTACTCAGGTAAATGTTACTATTCTTGGGAATCTTGAAGCAAGGAAACTACCAGTTCTAATTGCTGCAAATAAAATAGATATGGAAGAATCAAGTCCTGCTACGCTTAAATCAGCTTTTCCTCAGCATCCGGTTATCCCAATCAGTGCTTTAACTGGTTATAACTCTGATAATTTGTATTCTACAATGGTAAAACATTTTAGGAAAAAACGTAAAAATAAACGGAGGTAATACTTAGATGCCAAAAAAGAGCGATCAAGGTGTATCATTTAATCTGGTTTCAAAAAGTAAATTAGAAAATTTTTCTAAAGACGAAAAATTAAAATTTATAATAAAAGAGGTAAAGAAGGGTAAAATACTTGTTTTAGAGTACGGTTTAACTCCAATGGAGCAGACAAATCTTATAGAAAAGACTATGAAAGAGATAAAACAAGATACTTTTATAGGAGTAGAAATGGAGGGATACGGTCAAGATAACCCTTCTTTTATAAGAAAGATATTAGGTCTTGGGAATAAACCTCGCATGACTCTTATCGGACCCGCGGATTTACTAAAGATGATAAAAAAGGATGATGATATGATTCAAACCAGGATTATCCCTGGTAAAGGAGCAAATTAAATGCCGCATCAATGTCTAAAATGTGGGTATGTATTTGAAGAGGGGTCCTCTCAGCTTTTGAGGGGTTGTCCAGAATGTGGTGGAAATCGCTTTTTTTATACCAAGGAACCATTAGACGAAAACCAAAGAAAAAAAATAACAAAAAAAGTTGGAAAAGATATAAATTCGGCCATTGTTGATTTATTAGAGGGGAATGAAGAAATACTTGATAAATCTGGTAAATGGGCTAATATTAAACCTAAAGATGTTAAAAAAGCAATGGAAAAACATCTCAAAGAAAAAAATATTGAATCAGATAAAAAAGAGGATATAGATGTTATAACAGATGAAGAATACCGGATTAAAACACTTGAGAAATTAAAATTAGAAAGTAACAAATCAATGGAACCTGAGACAATTGATATTGAAAAGCCAGGTAGATATAAAATAGATTTGAAAGGTCTTTTAGAAGAAGAACCTATAATTATTCAGAAAGATGGTTCATATACAATTCATCTTCCATCTCTTTTTAAAATGATAAATAAAGATAAAAAATAAAAAAGAATTTTTTTTTTATTATTTGATCTCTTTTAGATTACGATAGAGTTTTACAACTGACTCAACAGCTGCTTTTGCTCTTTCTATTCTTTCTTCAGCTTGGAGCCGGGTCATACCAGGGCCTGATATACCAAGACCTACCGGTTTGTCGTACTCAATTGATAAATCCGCGATTTTTCTAGATGCATGTTGAATTACAAGCTCATCATGCTCAGTTTCACCTTCAATTACTGCGCCAAGAGTTATTACGCCATCAATATTTTTATCTTTCAATAACTTTTTAATAGCAATACCCATATCAAAAACACCAGGTACTTTCACAATTTTCGTTATTTCAGCATCAAGAAATTTTGCATGGTCTTTTGCTCTTTCAAGCATCATCATAGTTATATCATAGTTAAACTCTGAAACAACAGCTCCGATCCTTATTTTCTTATTTACAACCATCTTTTTCACATCCAAAATTATGTTTTTAAAGATCCTGCATCCTCAAATCCTTCCCTTAAACCCATACCTGCCTTTTTAGCAAGTTTTTCAGGGTCAAATAATAAATCTAAACAGTTAATCGCATGTTCTCTTGCCCGTCTTTCTGCAAGCCAAGCTAACTCTTTTTCATCTTCTGCCTCATCTTCATGGACAAAAACTTCGATTATATGCTTGTTACATATAAGTTGGGTTTGAATAAGTCCTGTACTTGCTTCATGTGCACATTGTTTGTCAATTGGTTTTGGACCTGGCATGCCGAGAGCAATTACTATGTCACAGTTTTTTTCATCAAATAATTTTTTGCATGCAACAGGTAGGTCTTTTATTCCTGGAACAGTATATCTTATAATCTTAAATCCAGTTTTGTTTGATTTAAGTTCATCTATTGCAGAATTTCCCATATTGTATCTTGCAAATGTTGTATCTGCAATCCCTATTTTTTTCATTTATTTTCAATCCTTTCTATACTTCTTTGTATTTCATAAGCTGAGATTATTTTACTTATAATACGCCGCGTTCCTTCTAAATCACTTCCACCGTCGTATTTTGATAGACGAACAACTTTTGCATTTATGTTTCTTTTTTTCAACTCTTCTCTAACTTTTTTTTCATCATGTATCTGATCATATCCAATTGCAATTACATCAGGATTGATTTCCTCTACAATTTCATACATATTATCTTCATATCCTAGATATGCTTCATCTACAATTTTAAGCTCTTTCACCAGATTCAATCTTATATTTTCTGGATTTATTGGTTCATGTTTAAGTTTTCTAACGGTTTTATCTGTTGCTACAACAACTATTATTTTGTCTCCTAGTTTTTTTGCTTCTTTTAAGTAGTAGATATGTCCTAGATGTATCAAATCAAATGTTCCTGATGCCATTACTTTGACCATTTCTCCCAAGCCTCAATTATTTCTTTTCCCTCAAGAAAAATTAAGTTGTTTTTATGTGCATATTTTATAGCATCTTTTTTTGGTAAAGCTTTCCCACTGTCCCCAATCATCTCACAGCCACTACCTGCAGGTGGTAATTTTGCCATTTCCATCATACTAATAACTAGTTCAGTATGGCCTTTTCTCTTTCTCAAAAGTCCTTCCGATGCTACACATATTGGTATGTGACCTGGTGAACGAAATTCTTTTCCAAATATTTTTGTTGCAACGCCATTTTCTTTTTTCGCTATTTTTTTTGTGATTTCTGCAAATTTTGTCATAGTCAAACTTCGATCGATGTCAGTAATACCTGTAAATGTGTCTCTATGGTTGATAGTTAGTGAAAAGGAGGATTTAGTGTCATATGGTATATCATCAGGTACAAGTTCTTTTAAAATAGGGTATTTATCTTCGATATTGGAATACATCTCAGAGAGAAAGGGGAGTTCAAGTTTATTAGCAATTTCTTTTGAGGTCATTAAAAATATTAATCCTCCTCCTTCTTTTCTCATAGTTTTTATTGAATCTGGTTTTACAAATTTTGAAGACATTACTAAGTCTGTCTCTCCTTCTCTTTTTTCATTGTCGTAAATAAGAATAAATTTTCCTTTTTCAAGGTTATTTATTGCCTTTTTTATTTTTTTTATAGATTCACCAGTAATATGAAAACCCCCTATTAAAATAAATTTTGGGTTACTACTCAGAATTTGGTTGAACTGTACTAGGTTTATTTTTAGATGCAAGATACCTAGTTATATATCCTGCAATACGGTTTCTTAAAACTTTACTGTTGACATCGCTTAACTCTTCAACCTTGCTTTTATTATGTTGAAAATCATCTTTTTTAAACTGATTTGGATATCTATTTGCTAGCTCTATTGCAATGTTTTTTATGTACGTTGGTCTAATATTTCCCAGTATATCACCCTTATGTTAAGGAGTCGGAATATCATTTTCTTATATATAAAAACTTTGGAACAATTTTTGAAAAGAGGAAACATAGATTATATTATTAGTTTCTAAAATAACAAATAAAAGCTATTCTTTAATTAATAAAAATAAAAACTATTTAATATTAGAAAATCCTTAACATTTGTGGAGGCTAAATATCATGCCTGTAGAATATGAAGAATATAATGGCAATCCAGTAATTGTGATAAAAAGAGATGAAAACGATGCTTATCCATTTAGATTTGGATTAAGAAAAGCACAATTAGTCGTTGACAATATTGACGAAATAAAAAAGTTTGTAAAAGAAAATAAATAAACAATTTTTCAATGAAGTTTGTTATAATTCCGTCGTAAGTTATTTCTATAATAAAAGTAGTTAAACATATAAATAATATAAGTTTATCTACTTTTATTGGGGGAAAAATAAATTTCATCTAAAAAAATATCACTCAAGGCCCTTGCAGGCAAAAAAATAGATCAAATTGAAGATTTTGCTTTACATAGTAATGTTTTCAGAAAGATTGCCACAATGATTTATAATTCAGATTTTTACAATTTCTTTTCCAGAAAAATAGATGAATTTAAGGACCACAAATTGTTAGAAGAAATTAAAAAAGATACAATTCCTCAGCATGTCGCAATAATCATGGATGGAAATAGAAGATTTGCTAAGTTTTTAGGTCTCTCACCTGAGGTGGGTCATCAATTTGGGAGAGATAAAATAAAAGAAGTGTTAGGATGGTGTTTTGAGCTCGATATTAGAAATCTTACTGTATATGCATTTTCTACAGAAAATTTTCAAAGGGAAACAGTCGAAGTAGAAAGTCTAATGGATTTATGTAAAAAAGAGATAGATAAAGCAGTTAGTGATTCTAGAATTCATAAAAATGAAGTTAAAGTCAGGGTTCTAGGACGTCTAGATAATCTACCTGTAACTATCAAAGAATCCGCAGAGAATATAATGAATGAGACAAAAAAATATGATAAATATTCTTTTAATATAGCTCTTGCTTATGGTGGAAGAGAAGAGATAGTACAAGCTATTAAAAAAATAGCAGAGGATGTAAAAAAAGGTGAATTGGAGATAACCAATATTAAAAAAGAAATTGTTTCCAAGTATCTTTATACCCATGGTATTCCTGATCCGGATATTATCCTAAGAACATCTGGTGAAGAAAGAATATCAAATTTTTTATTATGGCAACTAGCTTATTCTGAATTGTATTTTTCTGATGTTTATTGGCCAGCGTTTCAAAAACGAGATTTTTTAGAGGCAATCAGAACATGTCAGAAAAGACAAAGACGATATGGAAAATAAAAGAAGATTACTTATTATCTATTTCGTCCATATTTTCAATATCTTTTGCAATCTCATCCAATTTAATAAACTGACGATGCAAAAAATAAATAATAATTCCAACTGCTATAAAAATAATTGAAAATGCAACAAAAGATTCGACGGCGGTTCCGTTTGAAATAACATATAATTGTTTTAGAAAACCTGAACTGTTTTCGTCTAATACTAATGAAAATATCAATAAAAAAATAGATACAAAAAGTAAAAAAAATCCTAAGACTAAGCTTAGTTTATAAAAAAAACCTGTTTTGAAATCATGTTTTGTGGTAAAATATTTTTTTTTAAACATAAACCTAATATGTGATTTAATACAATTACTATGCGGTATCTGAAACATTCAGGGCGTTTTGAACTTTACTTTGAAGTTCATTTAGTTTTTCTTTAGTTCTTCCTTCTTGTTTTTCAAGAGTGTTTTTTCTTAATTCAAGTGATTCCTGGTCAGATTTTAATTCTTTTGTAATATCTTTTTTTCCTTTTGTTTTTATTAGAACTGCACCAACACTTTTGTAGATAGGTGTTTTTTCATCTGTCTTTTTAAGTTCCTCAAGCGCCTCCTCAGTTTCTTTTAATCTCATTTCTATCTGCTGCCTTTGTTGCATAATCATTTGAAGTTGAGTTCTCATTTGTTGTAATCTATTTATTTGGTCTTGAAGTTGTTTTGACATTTCTACATCGGCCATATTTTTTTCTCCTTTGAGTTTTGGTAATAAAAGTTTAGCTTATTAAAATTATTGTTATACATTACCTTTGAATTGTAAATATAAACCTAAATAAATATAAATACTAAATTTAAAGAGAAAATATTAAATAGAAAGATGTAAATATAGTATGATATAGCATATTATATTATTTGGGGGATAAAAATAATGAAGAAAAATGATAAAATAATAGTATTATTTGGCGTAGTCATTCTTGTTTTAGCTTCTATTGGTATATACTATTATGATTTTGAAGATGAACCAACTGTTGAAACTGATATTGAAAATTTTATGGACATAACTGGAGAATACAAGGAAATTTTAAGTAAGAATAGTATTGTTATTTCAGATGATGATCATTTTTATCCGTTAATTGTAACACCATTAGCCGTCCATTATAACAGTGATGGAGATAGAGAAGTTCTACCGTTATTTGTTAAAAACAGAGAAAATCCATCTGATTCAATAATAAAATTACAAAATGAATATCTAGATAATTATAACCCACTCTGTTTTGATAACGAAGATTTTGAATCTAGAAAAAGCTTTTCTTTGTTTTTAGCTGAAAAGTATTGGAAGAAAAGTGATGCGGTACTAATTATTGAAGATAGCAAAGAAGGTTATTTTTTAGGAGTTAATGCAGTTCCAATTTCTTCATATTTAGGAATTCCAGTTATAGTAACTGATGAAGTAGATGGCGATGTAAAAGAAGTATTAGGTGATTTGGAAGTTGAAAAAATAATTGCATGCGGAAATGACTTAGGAGGTTATCAGCAAGGATATAAATTCCTTACTTTCAGCAAAGTTGATCAAATAGTTGAAAATGCAACTGATCTATTATTTTCAAAATTTGATGATTTTAACTATATAACAATAACTAATCCACTAGATTCATATCCTCCTGAAGTGTTAGAAACTTCATGGCAAAACCAATCTGGAACAGCTATAGGTTCTGCATTCGTACCAAGCGCCATAATGAATGTTATAGGTACACAATTCGGCGGTAAAAAGGGTGATAAATTAGAAATTGACATTCCAGAAGAATGGGAATATGCAAAATTAACTTTAGATCTTATAAGCGAGGAAGATCCAGAAAATGTAGAAAAATTTGGAAGTACAATCGGCCTTAACGGTATGCCAACAGGTCCTTTGGATTCATCTGGTAGTCCACCTATAACTGATGAGAACGGAGAAATTATAAATGATCGTTTATATTTTGAGGAAATTTACTATGATTATGGTGGCGAAACATTTACTGTAGAACCCGGTGCTCTGTCTTTATTAGGTAATAATCCAGACTGGCATGCTATTGTAAAAGTAGAACATATGGAAAATCCTTACGATCCGCTTTTACCAAAAGTTTCCTCTTTAGCACCCTACTTAACTGCTTATCGTAAAGGAATTGTTTTTGCAAAGCCTGATTTTGCTTTTGCAAATGGTGAAGGGAAAAAACTTCAAGGAAAAGAATTTCCAGGTTCCACACAGCCAAAAACAAATCCTGGTATGATACCACTAATTAATGAACACGTTTATAACAATATTCACAAACCAATTAATCAGTTGATAGCAGATATTAAAGATATGGACGTTAATAATGTTGAAAAACTAAAGACAGCTTGTGAAATTGACCCGTTTAACATTTGTATTGTAGGTGGGACAACTATGATGCCTCAATATTATTACAGAAATCCGCATAATAATCCATTTGATAAATTATCCAAAGGTTATGGTACAAATACCCCAAGTGATTTTATCTATGGAAATATTGATCCTCAAACACCTATAATGCATAAAACTACAAATGATTACACTGAAGATGATTTGTATTCAGATTTAAGAGATAATGGTAAAAGATATCCAACAATGGAAAATATTGTTGGGCGAATAACTGGTGGATTTGATATTCAGGATTCAAGTGCACTTATTGCTAGAACACTTTTTTATGATGATGTTTTAAATTCCTTTAATGAAGATTGGAAAAATAATGCTTTAGTTATGTCTGGCGCGGGTCTTGAGTTTCAACAACTGCCTATTTTTAAAACACTTTATGATCTTGCTAATGCACATGAACCTATGAAATTTCCAACGGGGCAACAGCATTTCTTAGGTTTACGTACTAAAGAATATATGGAGGAAAAAGGTGGTTTTGAAGTTGAAAAACTTGAAAGAGGGCAGGCTCAAAGAATTGGATTTAGTGATGAATCATTAGATGAAATCAAAAAGGCAAATCTGCTATCACGTTTACTCTTCCCTAAAAATTATATTAAGATGTTACAAGGTTTTGAAAACTTTGAATCATTAACTGATCCTGATTGGTGGAGGACAATTAACGATGATGGTTCAGGTATACATGGTGGAGAAAGTCAGAAGAACAGTAATCTAATTCAAGTTAATGCACATGGTATTTTCTCTAATTATAATACTGGCGATGTGTTGATGTATTCTCATGGAATACCTATTCTTTCACCGCTGATGGCTAGATATTTTAGTCCTTATATATCACCGCTTCCAAGATCTGGATTAGGGGCACTTGGCGGTTATTCTGTTAGAAGTATAACCCAGATGGATATGGGCCCATCTGTAATGTTTGTAGAATGTTGCGGTGGTGGAAAAATAGACAGTCTTGATCCATATAACACTTTATCAGCAGCATATCTTTACTCTGGTGTAAACTCCTTTATTTGTCCAAGTACTTTCTCGGCTATAAGTGGTTATCTTGAACCAAAAAATTATGAGGTAGGACTTGGGATAAGACAATATATAGAATGGAATTTAAAAGCCAAAAAAGAAATTTATCCAGAGACAGAATTCTGTGGGTGGATGTTTGAACATTCTTACAAACAAATGTTTGAAAAAGATGCAACAATAGGTGAAGCATTAACCGAAGCAAGAAACAATTTCTTAATTGAAGAATTTGAAGAAACATATCTTTGGACTCCACCACTTAACCACGGTGAAGACAGTTTATATTTCAAACCAGGATACACAAAGACTAGTAGTTCTGGAGCAAGTAATGTCCCTGTTGAAAAATATGCTGCAGTGTTCCAGCTAAATCTATTAGGAGATCCGGCGTTCAACCCATATCAACCATGCAATAATGGGTGATAATAATTTTTTTTTTCATTTTTTCTTATTTTTCAAATTTAGAATTTATGTTTCATAATAAATGTGTTTTTGCTGTTATCAAAAAAAAGTTTATGTTATAGTCACGCCATATCTAAAAAAGACATATTTTGTATTTTAATTTACTAACAATATTACAATAGAAATAAATTTAATTAAAAGAAAAATTTTTAAGGTGGTCTAACTGGATCCACCAATTTTAAGAGATGGGTCGCCGAATAGTACCCACTGTTGGACAGTTTTTGCGTGTCCTGATTCCAAATCTGCCATATTGAATGTCTCAATATATTCACTTATTGCTTGAGAATGAGCTTGTCCCAAAACAGTTTGATTACATTCTCCATATTGTCTGAAGAACTCTATTGAAATCCATCCATCTCCACCGCCAGTTGTCAAAACTTTGCCTGGCATACCATATCCAAGACCAGTATTTCCAATACTTGCAATTGCTCCTCCATTTGGATTTCTGACAAGTCTCCAGCTGAAACACTCTGGAATTGGTTCACCATAACACCACATGTGTTTGTTTGGTAACTCTATGCGCCTGAGTATCGGAAGAGAATTAAAGATATATGGTAAACCTCCGTATAATCCTAATAGCATCGAAACGTTGAACTGGCTGTTATGACAGCCGCCTATAACTGTTACAGGTAGTTTTTCTTTATTTGAAAGAGTATCAATTGGAAATGCTGGTGTTTGAATAAAAGGTGGAAAAACTGAAATGCTGGTAACTTGTAAACCTGTTACACTAGCAGATCCTCTGTTACCTGGTACACCTGGATAATGATCAGCCCAAACATTTGGACTACCATGGCCAGATAGGAAAAGAAAACCGCATCCAGAATTAATAGCGTTAATTGCATCTTTCTGACACGTTAACTTCCCGTTTGAAGTCCATACTAAGTTTTTTTCAAAACCATCCATGTAGTATAACGCTCCTCCTCGTTGCAATAATGCTTTTTCACCGGTGACCCATTCTCCTTCATAGTACATCTCTGTGTCGTTTCTCCATTCAGAAAAAATAGTTACACCATTTTTACTATCCTTTATCCAAACATGTATATCTGTTACATTTCCATATGGCTTTGGATCATATGATTTTCCTCTTATTGTTAAAACTCCGTTTACATAGCTTATATTTGCCCATGGATTAAAATTATTACAGTATGCTTCTTTTTCATTTGGCGTATAAGTAAAATCATCATAACCTAGTGTATTTCCAGGTGAGATGCTAACAATTTCAGCTATTGGTAATGCAGGATAACCATCTTGCAAGGCGGGATTCAGATGGTCATCATGGTTAAAAGTAATACTGGTTTCTTGTGTTCTGTCTATATCAATGTGAATGCTATCTACAGGTCCTTCTTCTTCATCATTAAAACTCTGTGCATAAATTGTGTATTCTCCATTTTCAAGACCTGTTGTATCCCATGTAATATTTAGATCTATTTGATCTAGGAAACCATCTCCTGTTATGGCAGTTACTTTGTTAAACCACTCCTCAGAACTAACCGGATTTCCTTCATATTTTTTAATTTTATCTACAACTGTTTTTACCTCACGGGTGTTTCTACATGGTAGCCTTCCAACACATACATCTGGTACCATATCAATACCTGTATCGTTTTCAACGTTGGGTCTTCCCCAAGCTGCAAAGATACCATCATCATTTGGATCCCAGCTAGAAAATTTACTCTCATTATCATAGATATCTGCATAATACAAATCACTTATAACACCAGGATCATGTAAACCTATACTTAATGGGTATTTTGGATTATCAAAAAGGCTTGTATATCTAGCTGGTAGATACCAACCACTGTCTCCTATACTAGGCCCATCTCTAGGTCTTGCATGAAATTGTGATTTAAGTCCTCCTACTAGCAACACATATTTTATGTTCCAGTCTTCTATGCTATCTTTAATGAAAAGTTTTATTTCTTCTGCTTTATCTTTCCCTTTATAGTTGTTATAAATAAATTCTGTAGTTTTTATGAAAGTCTTTGTACCAATCTTTTCTTTATGGTCTGCAAGTTCCTGAAGATGTTTCTTGAATCTTTCAGGAGTAATAATCAATAAATCATATTCTGTGTCTGACTCTGTTGAAAATAATTTATCACCAGTTAACTCATATGTTATCTCTATTTCGCCGGTTTGTGCTATGTTTATAGTTTCTTCAGAGGGGTTATAACTTACGGGATAGATATCAATTATTACAAGTTTTTTTATTATGTTTTCGTTGTTTAACCCGCAACAGACCTTATAGTCAAAATATTTTTCTGGATAGGGCTTACTGCTTTTATATACGTTTTTATCTTTTATCTCGTTAATACAAACATCTTGAGATGAAGAAACCAATGGCAACATTTGAGGACAAGGTTTAATTTCCTTTGAAATCTTTTGTTCGGTATATCCATTTATTTCCACTTCAACTTCGATGTTAACTGCTTCAAATGGCAATTCAACTGTTTTTACAATCTTTGGGAGTATCGGTTCACCTGGTTTCATAATATATGTTGATACATCCTCCATTTTCAACTCTAAATAATCTAAACCTGTTTTTTCAACAGTGACTGGTGAGAAAGAAAGTGAAACCAAATTTGTTTGAATGTTAATCTCGTCTTTCTCTTCATTATTGTTTGCTAATACACTAAAACTTCCTGCTATTAAAAAAACTACCATAATAATTGATATTATCTTTTTCATTTTATTTTCCCCTAAATATATAATAGTTGTCTACAAATATAAAGTTTTTTATTATTATTAATAAAATATTATTATCTTTTGAAAAATAATCAAAAATATAGTAAAATTCAAAAATTGCTTTTTTTATTATAGTTTTTTATTCATTGTTTTCTTTGTCTGCAATACATTCATCGTCATCTTCTTCTTGTTCCATTATTTTTGCAACTGATACAACCTTGTCATCCTTGTTCAATCTCATAATTCTAACCCCCATTGTGTTACGGCCTTGTATACGTATATCTTTTACTGGTATTCTAACAACCATCCCGTCCATGCTAGTAATCATTATCTCATCATCATCTGTGAGTTCTCGTACGTAGATTACTTTTCCATTTCTCTCGTTTGTAATAATTGTTTTTACACCTTTACTTCCACGATGTGTTTTTCGATATTCAGAAATTGGTGATCTTTTACCGAAACCATTTTCAGTTATAGTTAGTAGATTTCCATCTTCATGTTCAACAATTGCCATAGAAACAACTTTATCGCCCTTATTTAACCTCATACCTATAACACCGCGGGTAACTCTACCCATAGATCTTACTTCTTTTTCATCAAATTTACTAGCTTGGCCGTCTGCAGATGCAAGAAGTATTGTTTGGTTTCCATCAGAAAGCCTTGTTGAAATAAGTTCATCATCTTTATCGAGTCTTATTGCACGAACTCCATTAACCCTAATGTTGCTGTATTTTGATAAAACTGTTTTTTTAACTAGCCCGTTTTTTGTTGAAAAAACAAGATAATGCTCATCATCAAACTCATGAATTGGAATAGCTGTTTCAACATATTCACCTTCTTCAAGACGTGGTAGAAGATTTACTATTGCTTTTCCCTTTGAATGTCTTCCTCCCTCCGGTATTTTATATCCTTTAAGCCAGAAGCATTTACCGTGATTTGTGAAAAACATGATATAATCATGGGTGGATGTGATAAACGAATCAACAATTACATCTTCCTCTTTAGTTTTCATTCCAATAAGTCCTTTACCACCGCGACGTTGTACTCTATATGTTTCACATGGGACTCTCTTGATATAGCCGCTGTCAGTGATTATAATAATTACATCTTCCTCAGGGATAAGATCTTCCATTTCAACGGTTATCTCGCCTTCAACAATATCTGTTCTTCTTTCATCGCCGAATTTTTCTTTTATATCAATAAGCTCCTTTTTAATTTCATCAAGAATATGTTTTCTATCAGATAAAAGCCATTCAAGTTCTTCAATTAATTTATTTGTCTCTTTATAATCCTCTTCAACCTTTTCTATTTCCATACCGGTAAGTTTCTGAAGCCTTAAATCAAGTATTGCTTTGACTTGAATTTCTGTAAATTCAAATCTTTTCATTAAACGTTCTTTTGCTTCATCAACAGTTTTGCTGGCACGAATTATTTTTATTACTTCGTCTATGTTTTTAAGAGCAAGCATAAATCCTTCAAGGATGTGCATTTTTTCTTGTGCTTTCTCTAAATTATATTTGGTTCTGCGGGTAATAACAAGTACCCGATATTCAATAAAATAGGTTATCAACTCTTTTAGAGTCAGCGTTTTTGGCTCTCCATCAACAATAGCGAGGTTATTCACACCAAAAGTAGTCTGCATATCAGTATGCTTAAATAGTTGAGATAAAACAACATCTTCTATTGCATCACGTTTAAGATCAATTACAACTCTCATACCTGATCTATCTGATTCGTCACGAAGATCACTAATACCTTCTATTTTTTTGTTTTTAACAAGACCTGCGATAGTCTGTAAAAGCTTTGATTTATTTACCTGATAAGGAAGTTCGGTTATGATTATCTTCTTTTTGTTCTCTTTTTCTTCGATGTGCGTTTTTGCACGAACCCTTATAAGCCCTCTTCCTTCTGAATATGCCTGTAATATTCCACCTTTACCATATATAATTCCCCCGGTTGGAAAATCAGGACCGTGTATTATTTCCATAAGTCCGACTGTATCAATTTCAGGATTTTCAATAACTTTTATTGTACCGTCGATAACTTCAGTTAAATTATGGGGGGCCATGTTTGTCGCCATTCCAACTGCTATACCTGATGAACCATTTATCAAAAGATTTGGAAGAACGGCAGGAAGCATTACAGGTTCTTTGAGACTTCCATCAAAATTATCATCCCATTCAACGGTATCTTTACCTATATCTTGAAGCATTAGATCAGAAATCTTTGCAAGACGACTTTCTGTGTAACGCATGGCTGCTGCTGAATCACCATCGATGCTTCCAAAATTACCCTGGCCATCAATTAGAGGATAACGAAGTGAAAAATCTTGAGCCATACGAACCATAGAATCATATACAGCTTGGTCCCCATGTGGATGATACTTACCAAGAGTTTCACCTACTACACGTGCAGATTTTTTATGTGATTTGTTATAGGTTAGACCCATGTCGTTCATTGCATACAAAATACGTCTATGAACCGGTTTTAGACCATCTCTAACATCAGGTAAAGCACGGCTCATAATAACACTCATGGAATAATCTAAGAATGCACGTTTCATTTCTGACTCAAGGGTTTTGGTTCTTTCTTTTTTTGGAAATTCATCATCAGTCATAAAATCACCTTAAATATCTAAGTTTTCAACTTCTTTTGCATGGTTTTCAATAAATTCTCGTCTAGGCTCGACTTTGTCACCCATCAGCATTGTAAATAGTTCATCTGCTTCAACTGCATCATCAACTGTAACTTGTGCTGTAAGTCTATTTTCAGGATCCATTGTAGTTTCCCAAAGTTGTTTTGGGTTCATCTCCCCAAGACCTTTGTATCTTTGAATACTTATTCCTCTTTCACCCATCTCCTCAATTACTTTTGATTTTTCTCTCTCTGAATATGCATATTCAACTGCCTTTCCTCTACTTATCTTATATAGAGGTGGTTGGGCGATATATAGGTAGCCCTCTTCAATTAATGCTCTCATATATCTAAAGAAAAAAGTCAGCAAAAGTATTCGGATGTGTTCTCCATCTACATCTGCATCAGTCATAATGATAATTTTGTGATATCGTGCTTTTTCAAGTTCAAATTCTTCGCCTATACCAGTACCAATTGCAGTGATAAGTGCAAGAATCTCATTATTTTTTAATATTTTATCCATCCTTGCTTTTTCAACATTCAAGATTTTACCTCTGAGAGGTAGTATTGCTTGGAATTCCCTATTACGACCCTGTTTGCTTGAGCCACCTGCACTGTCTCCTTCGACAATATATAGTTCTGTCTTGCTTGGATCCCTTGAACTACAATCAGCAAGTTTACCAGGTAAAGCAGATGATTCAAGTAATCCTTTTCTTCTTGTAAGCTCTCTTGCTTTTCTAGCGGCCATCCTTGCTTTACTTGCGTTTATACATTTATCTAAAATTGTTTTTGCAACAGCTGGTGTTTCCTCGAAATATTCACTAAGTTTTTCGTTTGTAAGACTTTCAACAGTGCCTCTTACCTCTGAATTTCCAAGTTTAGTTTTTGTTTGCCCTTCAAATTGAGGATTTTTTACTTTTACTGATATTATAGATGTTATTCCTTCTCTGCAATCTTCCCCACTTAAACTAAAATCCTTGCTATCAAATAAGTCGTTGTCTTTACCATACTTATTCATAACTCTAGTTAAAGCTCCTTTAAAACCAGAAAGATGAGTTCCCCCCTCATGAGTATTTATGTTATTTGCAAAGGTATGTATATTTTCGGTATAACCATCGGTATACTGAATAGCTATTTCTACTTCTAAATCTTCTTGTTTTGATTCAAGATATATAGGGTCAATATGCAGCGGATTTTTATTTTTATTTATGTCTTTTACAAACTCTTTGATTCCACCATCGAACTTAAAACTGTCAGATCTACCTGTCTTTTCTTTAACTAGGTTTATCTCCAAGCCGGCATTTAAAAAAGCAAGTTCCCTTAATCTCTTTGAAATTGTATCATATTTAAATTCAGTAGTCTCAAAGATATCAGAATCAGGTATAAAAGTGATGGTTGTACCCTTTACATCTGACGATCCAACTTCTTTTAAAGCAGAAACAGCGTTCCCATGGTCGTATTCCTGAAAATATTTTTTCCCATCTCTTCTAACTGTCACTTTTAACCATTTACTGAGAGCATTAACACATGAAACGCCTACTCCATGAAGCCCCCCTGATACCTTGTATGCTTTTGAATCAAACTTACCTCCAGCATGCAAAGTTGTCATTATAAGTTCCACACCGGTTTTCTTGTATTTTTTGTGGGTTTTAACCGGTATACCTCGTCCATCATCTTCAACTGTCACAGAGCCATCTTTATTTACGGATACATCGATTTTTGTGGCATACCCTGCTAGAGCCTCATCAATTGAATTGTCTACTACTTCATACACAAGATGATGAAGACCTCTTTCATCTGTACTACCAATGTACATTGCCGGATTTTTTTTAACGGCTGCTAGTCCTTCTAAAACTTGTATTGAATCTGTATCGTATAATCCATTATCTTCTTTTTTTTCTGGCATATATCTTCACTTTTATGTGATTAGTATTTACACTAAATGGGGTTGTTTTTCTAGATTGTTTTTTCATCCCCTCTCTAGGGTTATTTCCAACCTATTTTCATATGGAGTAGAGACTAATAAATCTTACTATAAAAAATATTGTATATTATCAAATTTTTTCTTTATTTAGAAACAATTAAGAATATAATTGAGATTTAAAAAAACAAGTCCTGGGGGATAAACTATGAAAAAAATAAATTTATACATATATACCACACTATTAGTGCTGCTGTTATTAATTCCTTTAACCAGTTTTACAGCTTCTGCTGCAGATGCAAATGATTATGCTCCAATTTTATATTTTGAAAATCAGGAAACTTGCTACCCTGTTAGTGTTGACTATTTTTTGGAAAATAAATTAAATGATACTATCATTATAACTCTAAATGAAGAGACTACTCTAATTCCTTATTATGATAATACTCTTGGTACTATTGATGATGAAGCAATTATTTCAGATTATCAAAATAAGTTAAAAAATAACGATCCAATTGTTTATCCAACTGTTTACTATCAGATAAATACTTCAAATGGTAATACTCTAATTCAGTATTGGATGTTTTATATATTTAACAAAGGCGAACACAATCAGCATGAAGGCGACTGGGAAATGGTTCAGATTGTAATTCCTGCTACAGATCAAAAATGGGTTGGGTATAGCCAGCATTATAGCGGACAGAGAGCTGAGTGGAATCTGGTAGAAAAAGATGGTAATAATTTCAAAGTTTATGTTTCCCGAGGTTCACATGCAAATTATCTTAGATCTTATTCTGGAAAATTAGGTATAGCAAGTGATATTGTAGGTGATAATGGTAAAGTTTTAAGCCCAAATGATTACAATCTTATTGAGCTTTCTTCTCAAGATTGGCTTGATTTTCAAGGTCTTTGGGGTGAGGTAAACAGTGTTGAGGATTTTTTTACTGGAAAAGCAGGTCCTCAAGGTCCCAAATATAGAACTGATATGTCAGGAGGTACCAAAATGTGGGATGGTGTTTCGTGGGGTAGTAATTTAATTCCTGCTCAGGATCTTATTTTCAAGGTTGAATGGTTTTTATATAATTTTGTGACTATTATAATCTTGATATCAGCAGTCTTTCTTGCAATAACCTTTTTAAGGATTTATTTTAGATACAAGAAACATGGTCTTGGACCCAGAATTGTTTCTATGTTTTACATAGACGGTTTAAATCTTTACACTATCGGTAATATCTTGTGTTTTGTAGCAATAATTTTTGCTATAGCGGGGCTGTTTGGTAACTGGTACACAGTTTCCGCAGATATTAATATTGATCTCTATCCGACAAGTGGAATGACTGATATCATCACTCTAGATGGTATGGATGGTATGCAAATTTTCATGCCTTCAATGTATGGTCCTGTGCCTATGGGTTCTATTGTTTTTCCATTTACATTCATTATTTTAATTGGTTTTGTCTTTTTGGTAATTGCAACAATTGGCATTCATAAGAGTGGAAAGCTTGGTTTAAAATATATTTTTAAAGGCATAAGACTGATTTTAATAATTGTAGTATTACTAGTTGCGTTAATGTTTATAGGTACTTTAACAGGTGTAAACTCTCAAGGTGGAGAGGGTAGTAATAATTTTATGGTTGATTTAATAAGTGAGATCAGCAACAATCCTGCAGGTGGAACTTATAGTTCTCAGAATTTTTTATCTGAAATGGAAGGGGGTATATCTTTTCAATGGGGGCTAGGTTCTGGTGCGCTTTATCTTCTTATTTCTGGAGTTATATTTCTTGTTTCTGGCATTCTAGAATTCATTGCTAGAAAAGAATTCTTTAAACCAAAAACACCTTATAAAAAAGACAAAACAAAAGTACGATCAACTAAAAAAATTGAAGAAAAAAATCCTGATGAAAAAAATTAAATTCTAAGAACTTAACATGTTGAGTTTAAGAATTATAGTTCTTTTTAGTAAACTCAATAAACAACCAGCATATATCCCTTTTAGGGGTATTAAAGGGAATTATGATTATCAATGCTGATCTTCACATTCATTCGCATTTTTCTGGTGCAACAAGCGACAAAATGAATATTGAGACAATATCTAAAGAAGCCCCTCGAAAAGGGATTGATATTGTTGGAACAGGTGATTGTCTTCATAAGGGTTGGTTAAAAGAAATCAAAAAATGCAATCTAGTTGAAGAAGGTACTTTTGAATTGAATGGTACTCGTTTTATTTTAAGTACCGAGGTTGAAGCAACTAAACGTGTTCATCATCTTTTATATTTTCCAAGTTTTCCTTCTGTTCTTGATTTCAAGGAGAGAATAAAATCGAAATCAAAAAATCTGGAAACAGATGGACGACCTAATGTTTCTATGTCTGGTGAAGAGCTTGCTGAAATTGCAAGAGATGTAGATGCTTTAGTAGGCCCTGCACATGCGTTTACCCCCTATACTTCGATGTATGCTGCGTATGATTCACTTAGTGATTGTTATGGCGATATGGCAGATTATGTAAGTTTTGTAGAACTAGGTCTTAGTGCTGATAGTTATTTTGCTGATAAAATAAAAGAGCTTCATAGACTAACTTTTCTTACTAATTCAGATTGTCATAGCCCTCATCCTGTTCGTTTGGGTCGTGAGTTTAATCGTTTTAAAGTTAAAGAACCAACCTTTGATGAATTAAAAAAGGCAATTCTCAGAGTTGATGGTAATAAACCCATTCTTAATGTTGGTCTTCCACCTCAAGAAGGAAAATATCATGAAACTGCATGTCGTAAATGTTTTACACATTATGATATTGAGGATGCAAAAAGAAGGCGTTTTAAATGTAGCTGTGGTGGGAGAATAAAAAAAGGAGTTAAAGACAATATAAATGAAAAAGCAGATTTTTCCAAGCCGCAACATCCGATTTATAGACCAGAATATTTACATCTAATTCCTTTGGCTGAAATCATTACAAAAGCTGTTGGTCAAAGAAATCCTTTTACAAAAACTGTTTCAAAAAGATTTGATGAACTAGTTGAAGTTTTTGGAAGTGAAATAAATGTTTTAATTGAGGCAGATATTAATGAAGTATCAAAGGTTACAGCTCCAGCTATAACGGAGGCAATTCAGGCTTTTAGAGATAAAAAAGTAATAATTATACCAGGTGGTGGTGGTGAATACGGAAAAATTAAACTTCCTAAGGAAGGGGTTGTTACTATCCCAAATCTTGGTCCAAAGGATAGACAGATGAGTCTAGTAGATTATTAAAAATGGTGGTTATTCTGAAAGAGGATAAGGCAATTTTAGAAATTAAAAATATTATATCAAGATCAGATGATGCTTTGCAGGATGTTGTTGATTTTTTATATGATAATTTTGATTATTACAGTTGGATTGGAATCTATATTGTAAAAGGTTATCATCTGATTTTAGGCCCGTGGAATGGCCCTAATGCAACAGAACATACAAAAATTCCTATTGGAAAAGGGGTCTGTGGTAGTGCTGCTTTGAGTGGAAAAACTGAGTTAGTTGATGATGTACATTCTGATGATAGGTATCTTTCTTGTTTTGTGTCTACTAAATCTGAGATTGTTGTACCAATAAAAAAAGAAGGCAAGATTGTTGGTGAGATTGATATTGATTCAGACGTAAAAAATGCTTTTAAAAAAGAGGATAAAACGTTTTTAGAAAAAGTTGCAGATATGCTCAGCGAGCATATCTAAAATCAGCACTCAAGATCTTCATCACAGACTAAAGTCTCAGAAAGGGTTCGTTCATCACTATTTATTACAATGCTTCTACTATAATTTAATATTTTTGATTATTTTTTACTTGGGCTTCATACCCTCCTATTATAAGACTTGGATCGCCGAGAAGCATCCACTCCTGGGCTGATTTTGCGTCAATTGAGTAGTTTCCCCCAGATGGAGTATTCCAGTTTATTGGATTTTCATCAACATATTTAGTAACAGTATTTTTCCAAATTTCTCCAACAATTTTTACATTGTCTTTATACTCTCTGAAAAATTGAATATTTAACCAGTCTAAACCCGCACCATTATACTCAGCGCTGATCCAGCTGAGACCTGTGGAACCAATAGTTGCAATTGAGCCACCATCTGCTTTTTTTGTCAACTCCCAGCTCCAGCAACCGTTGATAGGTAAATTTTTTTCAAAAAGACTCAATTTTAAGATTCCTATTGCTTTTTTAGTTCCTACTGAGAATTGACTATTATGGCATCCACTCACAATGCATATCGGTAGTTTTTGCTTGTTGGATAAAAATTTGATTTTGTATGTTTCAAAGCTACCTACTTTTTCATTATCTGGTGTGTAAGTTGCCCAGATATTTGTACTGCCATGACCTGATAGATATAAAAAACCGCAGCCTTTGTTTATCTCGCGTAAAAGGTTGAATCCATATTTGTCTAAAGTGCCAGTTGATGCCCATAGTTTAACAGGAGTAAAATCACTCATGATATCCAATGCTATTTGGTTGTTTATCTCACCTTCTAGCCCCTCAATTTTTCGATAGGTGTCTCCGCCTGCTACGACCATTTTTTTAAACCAGGATGGATTTGCAGGTGTGTTTTCATAGTCTATAATTTTTTTTACAACTGTCTTAACTTCTTCTATATTTTGGCATGCTAATCTACCTATACAAACATCAGGTCTAAGATCTATGTTTTTATCCTCTGCTACGTCACCATCCCATTCTCCAAATATTCCATCGTTGTCGGAATCCCAACTAGAAAAACCACCTTGGCTATCATATATATCCGCGTAGTACAGTTCACTTACAAATTTTGGTTCTGGATAACTTGAATATTCATCATCGTTATAACATAGACGAACTGGAACTTGTTTTGATCCTCCAATAAACAAAACGTATTTAATATTCCATTCTTCTATAGCGTTTTTTATAAAATATTTGATTTTCTCAGGATTATCTCTACCCTGAGCATCAAAATAACCACCATTATAAATGTCTTCAAGTGATACAAAAGTCGTTTCAATTTCATGATTTTTCTTATGTGTTATAAAATTATCAAGTGAATTTCTGAATTGTTCTGGAGAGATTATAATCATATCAAAATTTTCTTGATTATTTTTAACAATGTTATTTGAACTAATTTTATACGCAAAAGTTATATTCGTTGAAATAAGCGAAACAAAAAATATAATGGCAAATGAAATAGCTATTTTTTTCTTCATAACTAATTAAACCCCCTTAATATTATATAAACAACTTATTATATATAAAACATTTCAATTTTTGTTAACTTATTCAGCCCATTACATCCCATATAGCTTTTTTCCAAAGTTTTCGTATACTTATGACATCGAGTTCAACTAAAGTTGCCTTTTCATTGTTAATAAGAAGATTTTTGCCGCCTGTATATCCTATACGGACAAAAGATACATTATTACTTTTTAACAGTTTTTCAAAAACATTTTGTTTTTCTTTTTTAACTTCAATTATCCAACGAGTATTAGATTCTGAAAATAATTTAAAATCAGAGCGTAAACCTTTGCCGATATCCTTCAAATTAATTGTTGCTCCGATATCCCCGCCGATACACATCTCAGAAATACAGATGCCAATGCCACCTTCACTTACATCATGGCAAGAGGAAATTAATTCTTTTTTAATGGCTGACAAAATCCCTTTTATACAATTCTTCAAAACCTTAATATCACTTCTTGGGACTATCCCCCCATCAAGTTTTAAAGTATTGTAATATTCAGAGCCACCCATTTCTTTTTCAGTTTTTTTTCCAACTAGATAGATGAGATTTTTTTCTTTTTTAAAATCAGATGTAATACACATTCTTATGTCTTCAACAATTCCAATGCTTGTAATCTGCGGTGTAGGTGGTACAGCTGTCTTTACAGATTCGTTATAAAAACTAACATTTCCAGACATAAAAGGTAGTTTTAATTCTTTTGCAGCATCTCCCAGTCCTCTAGTAGCCTCATAAAATTCACCCATTCTTTCAGATTTTTCAGGATTTCCAAAATTAAGACAATCAAGTAGTGCATCTGGTTTTGCACCAACACTTACAAGGTTTCTGCAGTTTTCGTCAATTGCAGATACAGCACCATTATATGGATCTCTTTCCATAAATCTTGGATTAACATTTGCAGTTACTGCAAGACCTCGGAAACTATCTTTAAGTGGTTTTAATACTGTTGCATCCCCATGTCCTTCAAAATTTATTTTTCCCTGCAAAGGTTTTATTACAGTGTTTCCACGTACTTCATGATCATATTGACGTATGACCCATTCTTTACTTGCAATATTATAGTTAGAAAGAAGTTTTTTAAGTACGTTATTTAAATCAGGCATTTCAAAATCAGGGTCTTTTTCTTTGTATGTCCTTGGTTTTGTGAAGGGTCTTTCACAATTGTCATAAACAGGTCCACCTGTAAAAAAATCCATATCCATCTCAAGAATTTTTTCTCCTTTGTAAAAAACTCTAGTGATTTTTTCAGGAATTACTTTCCCTACTTCTACTGCTGTAACATCCCACTGTTTACAAATGTGAAGGACTTTATCAACATTTTTAGGTGAAACTAGAAACATCATACGTTCCTGGCTTTCAGATACCCATATTTCCCAAGGACTAAGTCCTTTTTCTTTGAGTGGTATATTATCCAAATGAATTTCTGCGCCAAAACCTGCGTCATAAGCAAGTTCTCCACATACACAAGAAAGTCCCCCTCCACCAAAATCTTTTAGCCCTTCCAAGAGTCCTTTTCTGTTACATTCAAGTGTAACATGAATTAACGGTTCTTTTGTTATTGGATCTCCTACTTGTACTGCAGATCTACTACTTTCTTCAGAGTCATCAGTAAGTTCTGCGCTGGCAAATGTTACACCATGGATCCCATCTCGACCTGTTTTTCCACCAACATATATATAGATGTTACCCGGTGCTTTTGCACGGCTGTGTATTAATTCTTTTTTTTGCATAACGCCAATGCATCCTACGTTTACAAGGCAGTTTCCGGTGTAACCCTTGTGAAAATATACTTGACCAGAAAGAGTTGGTATACCTATCCTGTTACCATAGTCACGTATTCCGTCTACCACCCCTTTAAATAAAAATCTTGGGTGTTTTGTACCTTTTGGGACTTCACTTTGAGGTAAGTCAAGAGGTCCAAAAAATAAAGGATCAACATATGCTATTGGTTGAGCACCCATGCAAACAATGTCTCTAACTATACCACCTACTCCTGTTGCAGCACCACCATATGGCTCAACTGCACTTGGATGATTATGTGATTCAAGTGCTGCACAATAATAATGGTCTTTGTCAAATTCTACAACGCCAGCATCTTCACGGGCTATAATTCTATCTTCTTCAATTCCAAAAACGTGTTGTTTAAGAGGGATCTTACTTGATTTATAGCAACAATGTTCACTCCATGCTTGGCCGAGTGCTTGAAGCTCTATATCCGTAGGATTTCTATTTTTTTCTTTGAAATATTTTTTTATTCTTTTCATCTCAGACAAATTCAGTGCTATTCCCATTTTTTCTGAAATTTTTTCCAGCTGTTCATCTTTTGCTGTAAGAATATCTATTTCAAAACAATCAAATTTATCTGTCTTTTTTTTAAACAGTTTCTCCATATTCAAATAATCTCACCAGAATTATTTTTTTGTAATATCAATTCTATAAGTATGAATCACGGGGTTTGTAAGGAGCCTCTGACACATTTGTTCAACATCCTTTCTGACTTTTTTAGTATCTTTTCCTTCTATCAAAAGATCAAAAGTACGAGTAGTTTTTGCTTCTTTTACATTATTAAAACCTAGAAGATTCAAAGCTTTCAAAGTATTTGCTCCTTCCGGATCTGAAACACCCTTTTTTAAACCAATTGTTACTTTTGCCTCAAACATAAAATACAATTCCCCTTACCTTTTTGGCATTAAAAAAACACTAGATAAGGTTATCGTTTTCAAAAATTATATTTTTTTAAAGACTTTTTTTATTTCATTTCTAAATTTTTCAATATTAGTTTCGTTTGAAATAATTATATCTGCCGATGCAATAACACCAGGAAGTCCCCAATTTATTTCTCTTCTGTCCCTTTCTTTTATTTCATTTATATCATTGCTATCGTCTTTACGTCCTCTCTTGATTGCACGTTTGTATCTTTTTTTATCTGATACATCTATTGCAATGAGTAAAAAATTTTCATCTAATTTTTTTTTAAATGTTTCAACTTCTTCCTGGTTTCTAATACCATCTATGACAAGTATATTATTTTCTTTTATTTCATTAATTTCTTTAATAGTACGTCTTGCCCATATGTTTTTTCCATGTTTTTTTCGCATTTGATTTGCGACAAATCCTACATTTTTATCGTTTATTTCAAGACCCCTATTTTTAACTTCTTCCCATACCATATCCCCCATTCTTATGACAGGGATATTCATTTCTTTTGCAATTTTTACTGCTTCACTTTTTCCTGAAAAAGGCATGCCTGCAAAAGCAATAATTTTCAATTTTTCACCGGTTAATATTATATTGAATGCAGGGGGAGCGATTTGAACGCTCGAAGACCTACGTCACAGGGTCCTAAGCCCTGCCCCTTTGACCGCTCGGGTACCCCTGCAGATTAGAACCTCTAATATAAAAGATACTCAAAAATGTTTTTCTTAATAGATGTTTTGATAAAAATATTTATTCTTCTTTTGATAGTAATTTTTTTTCGCCATATTTTCCATAGCATTTAGAACAATATTTCCTTGCTAATAGTGAATGAAGATGTTCTGTAACCCCTTCTTCTAGATGGTAGGTTTCTCCTTTATTTATCTGTTTGTCACAGCTTGTACAAAAAACAGAATCTCTTGCTACTTTTTTAACTAAATGAGTTTTTATACTCATTTGTTTTTGTCAACCTCCTAAATCTAATCGGTTTAATAGTTTATAATGTTTTGTCGATATAAACTTATAAATCGTAAATAATAAGTATTAAGTTTAAGTATGGGGTAATATATTCGGAAAAAAAGCCTTTATATATTTGTTGGCGGGGTGCTACCCATCATAGCGAGCAACTATTCATATTTGGATGTTGCCTATAAGGGTGGGGTAGCCAGGAAATCCCGACGGGCCCATAACCCGTAGATCAGTGGTTCAAATCCACTCCCCGCTACTTATTTATTTTTTTTCGTATCTATAAAAAGATTGCAGGGGAAGGGATTTGAACACCTGGGATAAAATTATTGTCAACACAGGTAATTTTAAAAAAACAAATATTTTTAACTTGATTTTTGTTATTTGTTTTGTTGTTAGGGGAGGAAATTAGAATTACCCGAAAAATACGTGTTAATCATAATCATTCTCCATTGAATTTCTTAAGAAATAAACTAAAAAATAAAGAAAAACAAGAGAAACATGAAAATAAAATTTTAAGTATTGAACATATTGATGAAAAAATTGAAAACATGGAAGAATTATTTGATGATGAGTTATCTTCGATTAAATACGAACCAAATACAAATCAAAATAGATTACTTCAGATGATGTATCTTGATGATATTGATGCTGACTTTGTTAGAAATAAAATGGGTGTCTCCGATAAAGAATTAGAAAACATCGTTGATGGATTAGTAAAACTTGGTTTACTAGAATATTCATCTGATAATGAAGTGCAGTTGACAGATGAAGCTATTTATTATATCACAAGTAAAGATTTAGAAATTTTTTGATTTGTTTGATTTATAAAATTATTATCTTTAATTTTTAATTTTAGCTTATTTTAAATAAAGTAAGATAGTAAATTTTATAAATCAAACTTGAAATGTTTGTATGTTTAAAAAAGAACTGTTTGCAATAATTATTATAATCTTCTTGCTTGTTTTTAGCCACTTTGTTTCTTCAGCTTCTTTAAAAAATGAGAATAAGGAATTGATATCTAATTTATTTCCAAAACATGATTTCTACAAATATTTAGAACCTGGAGACATAATAATATATTTACCTGGTTTTTCTTTTCAAGATGGACATTGTCGACTTTTTAAAGAATATAATGAAACAACTAAGATATATACTCTTATTGAATCTTTTTATCATGTAATCAAATATGATTGTAGAGAACTAGGAATAATGCTTCCCTATCATCTATTTAGATACTCAGGAATTGTTATTGTAAGGGTAAATGCAAGTGTTGAACAAAAACAAAATGCTATAGAGTTTGCTGAAAACCAGGTTGGAAAATTTTTTGATTTTTTTTATAAGAATAAAGATAAAAATCACAATCCAAATGATCCAAACGATATTTACTCAAACAAATTTTATTGCAGTGAGCTGATATGGGCTTCATACTATAACTGTAATGGAACAATTGGTGAGGGAATTGATATCGATTGTAATGGTTGGGAAAGAGATGTTGAAGACAAAAGAGGAAATAAATATTCATTTGTTGATCCTTTTGATATTATAACTGATGATGATGTAGAAGTTTTTGAGTTATTAAGCAGAAATAATACACTTTAAAAGAGAAAGAATTTTTTGCTATAACTCTTAATACCTTTTATATTGAATTATACAATTTTGTTCTGTAAATTTTAAATATAAGTAATTTTATATTAATTTATACAAAAAAGGTGGAAAAAATGAAAAGAATATTTTTGATTATATTCCTATTCCTGCTAATATTCTCAAGTTTGTCAAATGCTTCTTCAATAAAAAAAATAACAATCACTCAAAAAATAATCACAGTTGATAATGAAGAAGGTGATGCCGATTACACTTCTATTCAAGATGCGATAGATAACGCAGACCCTGAAGATATTATCGAGGTATATAGTGGTACTTATTACGAAATTATAACAATTAACAAGCAAATTATCCTGAGAGGAATTGACTATGAAATTGGAACTGGAAATGATATTGGCGATCCAATTATCGATAATGATTACACTTCAACTGGCTCTATTATTAAAGTTATGGCAGATGATGTTGAAATAACAGGTTTTATTATTGAAGATTTTCACAAGTGGCGTGATTCTACTGGTATAACAATAACATCAAAAAACAATACAATTATGCATAACGTAATAAGAAAAACTATGGGTTCTCATGGAGGATCTGCGATATGGTTAAAGCAAAGTAGTGAAAATGAAGTTTCTTATAATGAGATTTATACAATGAAAGATGGCTGGACATCAATTTATAAAGGAATCGAAATAGATGGAGGTAGAGAAAACCTTGTTCATCACAATATTTTAAATTATGTTAGTTTTGGAGTTGATTTGTATGGCACACATAACAAGGTTTTTAGAAACAAGTTTTTTAAAAGTGAATTAAGAATTGGCAATCAACATAATTTGGCGGCTGAAAACTACTTTGATAAGGGCAGGATTGAGTTAATTTCTGATTATTGCAAGTATAATACTATTTATCGCAATAATTTTAATAATGCTGAAGAAGCTACATACGTATACGATGCAGTGAATAACGATATAATCGAGAATAATTATATTGATAGTTCTGCTTATTTTATTTTTTCCCCTATCATATATTTTGATGAAAGTCTGTATAATATTTATGATGGAAATTATTGGAATGAACCTAAATATTTAATTTATACTATTAAAGGAGAATGGCAAGTAACTGATTATACAACAGCCCCAGGTTTCAGATATGACTATAATCCAGCAAGTGAACCATATATAATTCCAACAGGTTTTAACCAAAAACCTTCAAAACCTTCAACACCTAATGGTCCAGAATCTGGAAAAAAAGACATTGATTATACTTATACTAGCATCAGTGAAGATTCTGATGGCCATTATCTCTATTATTTATTTGATTGGGGCGATGGGTCAGATAGTGGATGGGTTGGCCCATACAACTCTGGTGAGGTATGTAAAGCAAGCTATAATTGGGCTGAAAAAGGTGATTACGATATAAAGGTAAAAACAAAAGATATTTATGACTGTGAAAGCGAGTTTTCAGATATTTTAACGGTGGACATATCTAAGGGAAAGAGTAAAAATGTAAACAGTTTTTTACTTAGATTCTTAGAAAAATATCCGATATTATATAAGTTATTTGAAGGGTTACTGAGCGTGTAAAGTTAAATAATCATGAAAAATCTTTTTAAAAGATTAATAACTATTTCTTCTGAATATTTTGCTTAAAAAAAATGAAAGGTATTGGGAGATAGATCTGCTTCGTGGAATAGCAATTGTTGCAATGATTGCATATCATATATTTTATGATCTAAATTTTTTTGGAGTATATCGGTTTTACCTAAATTCTACTATTTTTAAAATTTTTTTATATCCTATCGGAACAACTTTTCTTTTGCTAGTTGGTATATCTCTGACCTTAAGCTACAACAGAGTCAAAAAAAGTTTATCAAAAAAACAATTGATAAAAAAATTTGTTTTTCGTGGATTTAAAATATTTTCATTAGGTCTCATTATTACCTTGGTTACTTTTTTATTTTTAGATGAAGGTTTTATAATATTTGGGATCTTGCATTGTATAGGAATATCAATAATTCTTTCAATGTTTTTTATTAGATATCAATTACTAAATCTATTTTTGGGGTTTTCATTTTTATTTATTGGACTGTTTTTACAAACAATGAGTTTTAATTTCAGCTGGCTTTTATGGCTAGGTTTTATCCCTTCAAATTTTTATACTGTTGATTATTTCCCACTTCTCCCATGGTTTGGGGTGATTTTAATAGGTATATTTTTTGGTAATCTTTTATATCCTAATTACAAAAGAAAATTTAAAATCAAGGATTTTTCTTATTCAAAACCAGTAAAAATGCTGTGTTTTCTTGGAAAAAACTCGCTTATAATATATTTTTTACATCAACCAATTATTGTTGGTGTGATTCAGTTTTTTAAAATTTTAAATTAAGAGGTTTAAGTTCTACACCGTTCCCCTCTGAAATCTTACCTACTTTTTTAACTTCTACCTTTGAATGTTTTTTAAGTAATTGTAATGCTTTATCTGTATCCTTTTTAGGGACAATTATTGCTAGTCCCATACCCATGTTAAAAGTTTGATACATCTCTTTATTTTCTACATTCCCATGTTTCTGTAAAAAATTAAAAATTTCTTGTGGTTCAAAAGGATTATCTATGTTGTATTTTACATTTTCATTTAACCTTTTTAGATTTAGTAGTCCGCCGCCTGTTATATGTGCTATTCCATGAGGTTTTATTTTCTTTAAAAGCTCAATTATTTCTTTTACATAGATATGGGTTGGTCTTAGTAATATCTCCCCTACGGTTTTATCTTTGTATATTTCTTCTGGGAATTTGTCCTTATAAGATAAACCTATTTTTTTTATTATTTTTCTTGCAAGTGTGTATCCATTAGAATGTATCCCATTGCTTCTAAGACCTATAATATTATCTCCTGGTTTTATTTTTTCACCTGTGATAATCTCTTTTTTCTTTACATATCCTAAACATGTTCCCGCTAGATCAAATCCATTTATTATTTCTGGAAGTGAGGCTGTTTCCCCACCTATTATTGATATGTTTGCTTGTTCGGCGCCTTTTGCAAGTCCCTTGCCGATTTGTTTTGTTATAACTGGATTAGGATCATTTATAGCTAGATAATCTACAAAAGAAAGAGGCTCAGCTCCTACACATATTGCATCGTTTACATTCATAGCTATGCAATCTATTCCAACGGTGTCATATTTTTTGATTTCTTCTGCTATTTTTACCTTGCTTCCTACTCCATCTGTACAAAGTACTAATGCATAAATTCCGAACTCTATCATTCCTGCGTAGTGTCCACCAAGAGGTTGTCCTATTCCCTTTCTCTTGTTTTTTATGTTTTTAAGGATTTCTTTTATTGCTTTATCCTCTTTTGTTATGTCAACACCGCTTTCTTTATAGGTCATTTTTTCCAATTATATCATCCTTCAAATATGGTATGTTCATATGGTTAATATATTTTCTATGTTTTATTTTTTTTCTGAATTAGGTAATATCTGTTAAATAACACTTATTAACTATATCCTATAATATATTAATTAGATTAATCTATGAAAAGGAAACTAATAGCGATTTCAGTTTTCATATTATTTTTGATTCCACTTTTCACTGGTTGTGTAGAGGAAGATAAAACTTTTAATAAAAAACCTGTGGTTGAAATTAAGTTTCCTAATAATTATAACTCTGTTTCTAAAATTGTTACTATATCAGGTAACGCCTTTGATCCTAACGGTAATCAAACCATAAAGACTGTGGAAATTCAATTAAATAATACTTGGATTTCTGTAGATGGTATTAGTGATTGGAGTTTCACATGGAATACATATAATCTAAAAGACGGTTATTATACTATAAGTGTTAGAGCTTGGGATGGTGCCCTTTATTCAGATAATGTTAGTATTATTGTATCTGTCAATAATCCAGATGAAGTTGAATCTGATGAGCACAAGTGGGCTGTATTTACTTTTACTGGTAACTACCCTGAGCAAAATGAGAGCAAACTTGGTAATGGTGGTCTTTTTCTATCTGAAGAGATAGCTAAATATCTTATTGAAGAAAAAGATTATCCGACATCTAATATTTTTATTTTATTTGATGATGGATGGATTAGAGCTGATAGTGGTTATGGTAAAAGAATAATGACTCTTCAAGAGCGTATTCATGAATATAATATTTTTTATGCTGCAGCTACTAAAGATAATTTTATTGCTACAATAAATGATGTGGTAGATTCTTCTAATAATTTTGAGGATAGTGAAGTTTTTATTTGGCTCTCTGGTCATGGACTTGGTGATAACAATAATCCTATTTCAGGCGGTAAATTTTTTGAAAGAAGCGCTGTTCTTTTATGGGATGACATTTTGTATGATAATGAATTGGGTTCTTTACTTCAAAATTTAGAATCTAAAAAAACTTGTGTTATTGTTGATGCTTGTTACAGTGGAGGTTTTGCAGATAAAACAATTTTCAATTTGCCTGAATTATTTTTGCTTAATTCAGATATTCCAGCTAATGGGCGAGTAATTATATCTGGTGCTAGTAAATTTAGAACTGGTTTTTCCAGTGTTAGTAAGGGGCCAATTTTCTCTACGTTATGGTTTTATGCTTTATATTCAGGTGAAGGGGATGGGTATAGATCAGGTTTATTTAATAGAGGTAAACCCTCAAAATTTGATTTTTCTAAAGATGGTAGGGTATCTGTTGAAGAAGCGTTTTATTATGCTAGTTACAATCTAAGAAATGATAGAGAATTAAAGGATTTTAGTAAGATGGAGCCACAAATTAGCGATCAATATCCTAGAAAAGGTTTGATTGGTAGTTCAAGAGAGATGATATTAGGATAATTTAAATGTATATTTATAAAAAACAAAAGATTAATATATGATTAAAGATATTATTTAAAATAAAAACATAAATATTTAAAGAAAGAAAAGTTTAATAAAGGTAGAAGTTGCTTATATATGTATAAGTAAAATTTCATAAAAAATATAAAAATAGGTGTCGATATGAATTTGAAGAAAAGTGATAAGATAATCGCAGTTGTAGGAGTAGTTATTTTGATTGTAGCGGCTATCGCGATAATTTTTTATATGGGTGAAGAAGAACCCACTAATGGTATGCCAGATGACGACGAAAAAATGTTTGAATTTGTTGTAAAAACAAATGTATATAAACAAACGATTTTAGCTGAAGAATCTCACGAGGTCAAAGATAAGCTCATTGGAGATAGTCCTACAAAAATTGATGTAGAGATCCCAATTGACGATCTTAAAAATGCAGAGATTTATGTGAAATTTACAGATGCTCAAAAAATTAATTTTCTTAAAAGACTGACAGAGGATACATTAACAGTTGTAGTAAAAGACGAAGATGGAAACAAGATTGACTCTGGGAATATAGTCGGCAATGGTAATGTTACTATAGATATACCTGGTGGAAAATGCCAAAATTTTGGAATTATATATGCAGAAGATATAATTGAGGCAAATGAAAGACTAGAAGAAAACCTAACAGAGACTGGAGAAATTGAAACATATACTGTAACAGTTTCCATTTCATATAAAGGATTATTCGAACGCTTAAGAGCAGATAATTTCAAAATCGAGGTGACAGGTGAGTACTATGATTATAAAGTAGTTGAAACGGGTAATGAATATGATAACCCCAGTGATGATAACAACGAATTATCCCAAGACGAGCCAGATTATATAACCTCAGCCTATAAATATCTCAGCTATCCTGGTTTTCACTAAAAACTCTATATTTTAAATCTTAAGAGGGCTCCAATCCCTCCAATTCCTTCTAATTTTTTTCCCGCATCATGCATTGTATTAATTATTGTAAAATTACTGTTTGTTTCTTTTGCAACTTTTAGTAACTCCTCTCCTTTTTTTGTCCTCACTAGTTCATCGCATATCAAAAGATTTTCAACTGCACCATTTTTTAGAGCATTATAAGCTTCTTTTTCACCATAGGTTGCAAGACCATTTTTTTTAATCTCAGAAAACAGTTTTTCAACATAATCTGTTTCTAAAACAACTCTATTTTCTTTGGTAATTTGTTTTACAACCCCTGTTTTAATCGCCTCATGGACTCCGTTCATATCAGCATGACCTGTACCACTAACATGACAATTTGAAAAATAATCAGTTGCTTTTTCTTTACCGTGTTTTACAAAATGCTCTTTTGTAAAACCTGGGCCTACAACAACTAAAGCAGTATTCTTTTCCATATTGTTTTTTACAATAGATAAAATCTCACCATAATACTCTTTTTCATTATTTTTTGTTTCTTCTTCATACATTTTACCTGAACGTTTGGAATCGACATCAGCAATTTTTTGAACTCCACTTTGTCTTAAAATGGCAATAGTAGCAGTTTCGTCATCTATTGAAACAAATAATACTAAAGGCTGTTTGCTAAATTTTACGGCTTCATCGAGTCTTTTAAGTTGATGATGTTTCCATTCTTCTTTTACAATACTTATCTTATCCATTTTTTCTGCATCAATGTTTATAGTATGAAAAGAACCCAGATCTTGCGGTCCTTCTTCAATTGTACCATGTATACGTAGTCTATCTGAAAATTCATGAAATTTTATTTCTCTGACCCTTATTCCTAGTTTCATACGTTTCTTTGAAGCTTTTTTAGATCTTATTTTATCATCTTTCTGCTCATCAGTCCTAAAAGTTACAGCTCTAACTAGATCTCCTTCTTCGATTATGTTGTATAGATGCCAGATGTCATCTAGGTTTTGTGGAATAATCTTTATTTCATTGTGTTTAAGATCTTTGAAAGCTATTTTCATACTATATTTCAACTCCGAAGCTATCTATAATAGTTACTCCTCCTGGTGGAAGAGCTTTACTAATAGTTTCAACAGACACATTAAATACTTTTGATAATTTTTTTGATATATCATTCTTTTTTAAAGGCCCAGGATTTAAAATAACATATTTATTAGATTTATCTTTAAATGAATCTATTGGTCCACCCATAATTTTTGTAAAATCATCTATTTTAATTTCACCTAGTGCAACCTCTAGTTTACACCTATGATAATTTCTCTTTCCACGTATTATAAAAGCACCACGCGGAACAAATTCACCGCTCTGAGCTGTTTTACTTACTTGTTCTGGTAAAACCCAGTATGCTTCTGCTTCAGCAAATTGTTTCCAAGCTTTGCTGTAACTTGCTGCAAAAATACATGCCTCATCTAATGTTTTATCATAGATTGGGATTTTATTATCATGTATGTCTTTTCTTTTTATTATCACACTTGGTGCACCGCTTATATCAGCATGTGCATACCTATCTCCCTTGTCAAGATATTTTTTAACTATCTCATCATTTGTCTTTGCATCCTTTCCTGCGACTACTATGTTACCATTACTACTTAAGAACCATCTGTAACGTTCAAACCAAAAAGTCTTTTCTTTTTTATTTTTAATTTCTTTTTCCTTTTTTTTCTTGTATTCCTCTTTTTTGATTTCTTTTTCTGTTTTTTTGATTTTCTCGTTTGTTTTTTCTAGAGCTTTTTCTGCTCCTCTAAGTTTACTCTTTATCTTCTTATTTTTATCATATGCCTCTTCAGCGTTTTCTGAAACCGAGTTTCTAAAACTAATTTTAACTTCAAAAAAATTATTTTTTGTATCTTTCAGATTTAAAATCAAACTATTTTTTTCAATATCTAACTCTTTAATAATATCGATTTTTTTGATTTTATCAATTTCATCTTTTTTATCTTTCAAATCAAGTATTTTTTGAATATCTTTTAAAATTTTTTCAATCTCATTATAATGTAGATAAATAAGATCTCCTTTTTTTTTCTCTTCAACGATTTGCTCTTCCATTTTTTTAATTGCTTCTTCTTGTTGTTTTTTCTGACGCTTGAGTTTACCAAGTTTTTTTTCTGCTTTACTTTCTTCTTTTCCCTCTTTTTTTTCTTTTTTTGTTTTTTCAATAAAATTATCAAGGGCTCTTACAAAACTATCAGTTTTTTTTAGATTGTATTTTTTATAGATTTCAAATTCAAAAGGTACAATATCGATTATTTTGTCATTTTTTTTAACAAATATGGGATTTGCTTTTTTGTTTTTAAAAATTTTTAAAAAATCTGTTAACGTTACAAAAATCGTTTTTAATTCTTTTTCGTTTAGATTTTTAATATCTTTCTCTTTGTCAATTTTAACCCTTTTGCAAATTTCTTCAGCAATAAAACCACTAAGATTAAGATTAACTGCAAGGGTTCTTACAATATCTTTATCACTTTCTTTTATAATTTCTTTAAATTTTTCAAAAGTAAGTTCAAAAGGGTTTATTTGAGCTGGTGGGGGGTTATATTTTTCTTTTCCTTTTATTTCTCTATGTGCCCATCTTTGTCTGATAAAAGGTAAAATTATTTTTTCCTCTGGATTTACAAGTATTATATTTCCATCTGAAAAAAATTCTACAACAAGAGTGTATAATCCTTCTTTTTTCCCTATTTCTATTTTTAATATTCTGTCAAATTCATGTTGTTTTACATCTATTATTCGTCCATTTTGTAAATATTTTCTGAGAGTCATTGCAAAAACAGATGGTCTTTTGGGTGTCTCAAAATTCTTTTCTGTTATACAAATTAGTTTACCATTTCTAATAAAAATGTTTTCTTTTTTATTTGTTTTAATATTTCTAAATCTAATTAATATTTCATTTTTTGAGAGCTGGTATATTTTATCTATGTAGCTACCTTGTAACTCTCTTAGATCTTTTGCTATTACATAGATATCAAATGATGATAGATTTCTATTCATCTAACCAGTGTGGTAATAAAACTTGTTATTAAAAAATACTTTTATTAAAAAAATAAGAGAGGGGATGGGATGGGAAAGGGATGCAGATAAAGATTTTAATTGTTTGAAATTAAATGGCAGAAATGCCAGCAGGGGCTGGCATTATCCCCCGTATCTCACGTCATTCTAATAATACGTAGATGTTTAGAAGTTTAAATACCTAAACCTGAGGGGTAATTGAAAGTATTAAGAGCATTCTTGGTAAAATTCTATAATACTTTTAGTCAACTCTCAGAAACTTTATAATTATGATAAAATCTTATCATATTATCATGGTAAGAACCGGTGTTGCGAATCTACCTCTGCATGGTGGTGCTGCTCCTAAATGGTTATTTAAAAGAATGGTGAAACTATCTGAAGGAATCATTGATGTAATCATTCATGAATATGGGCAAGATGAATTTCTAAAGCGTGTATCAAATCCGTTTTGGTTTCAGTCTTTATCATGTGTGTTAGGTTTTGATTGGCATAGTTCGGGTTGTACAACTGTTACATGTGGTGCTCTAAAAGAAGCGATAAAACCAGAAGAACATGGTTTTGCAATAGCTGGTGGAAAGGGAAAAACTTCAAGAAAAACAATTCAACAAATTGAAGAGATAGGTGAGACTTTTAGTTTCACAAATTCAAAAATTAAAGAATTTCAATATGCAAGCAGGATGTGTGCAAAGATTGATAACACTGCGATTCAAGATGGACATAAATTGTATCATCATGTTTTTTTGTTTACTGAAAAAGCTAAATGGGCTGTAATACAGCAGGGGATGGATTCTAATATTAATTATGCTCGTAGATACCACTGGTTATCAGGTTTTGATAGTTTTATTGTAGATCCTCATAATTCAATTATCGGTGAAAAAAGAGATAGTGTTCTTAATATGGTATCAAAAAATAGTAACTCTTCTCAGAAAACTTGTGTCGATCTTGTTTGTGATCATCCCCGTCATCTTTTAAATGACTGGGCATCATTAACTATACCTGGTACTCAGACCACTTTATATGATTGGGATAAATCAAGAAATGTTAGAAAAAAAATTTTTAGTTTGGATATGCCCCGTAGTCTTAACTGGAATAAAATACGAGAAATATATGATTTTCAACCAAAAAAATATGAAGAATTTCTTGGAATAAAAGGTGTTGGGCCAAAGACCGTTAGAGCACTTGCTTTGATATCAGATCTTATATATGGTGATAAACCTTCATGGGAAGATCCCTTAAAATTTACTTTTGCTCATGGTGGAAAAGATGGTGTTCCTTATCCTGTAGATAGAAAAGTTTTGGATGAATCGACAGAGATAATTTCACAAGGAATAAGCCAATCTAAAGTTGGTGAAAGAGAAAAGTTTCGTGCTTTAAAAAGATTAAAAAGTATTGTTCCTGCGAATCAATAGATAGTCCAAATTTAAATATCCTAACAAATAATAAAATATTATTTGAAAACATTTATATAAATTAAAACATATAATATTAATTTGGATTGATAAAATGAAACATCGAGTATTTACTTTAAAGACTATCATAATCTCTTTAGTAATAATCAGCTCATCGACTTTATCAGTAATGAACTGTGTTAGTTCTTATGATACAAAAGATGAAGCGATCTTTTATGGTTTTGCAATAAGTTATGTCAAATTAGACAATTTAACAGTAGAAAGTCAAATTAATGAAGACATACGCCACATGATAAATGATTTTTTAAGAGAAAACATATCTGTATTTTGGACAGCAGATGATAAAAGTATCAATATTAAAGAATTAAATAATAGCGAAGAAAAAAACATGCTTTTTGAAAAAGGTAGTTTTTTCATTCCTTTTACAAATAATACTACAACCGATATCAAAATAATGGTAATTATTAGCGAATATAATCAAACAAGAGAAATTTCAATAAAAAGAGAATATAAAGTTCCTGTTTTCTTAATTTCTGAACCAATGTTAATAAATGCTTATCCTTTGAATAAGGTTAAGATTGCACACTATCGTGATTTATTAACTAGTTGTGATTTCTTATATTTAGAAGTAGCCCAAGATCAAGGTTTTTTAGATTTTGAAAATCTTGACTTTTCTGAATTAAAAGATAAATTGAACTATAAAGATTTTAACATAATAGTAATCCCTGGTGCTGGTGCAGGTTATTTACCCAAGGATAAAACTATCCTTAAATTTTCTACTATGATTTTACAGGATGTAATATATGGTTCGGCTAATGCAGTTAGAAATTTTGTTGGAAACAAAGGAGGTGGCTATGTTGGGTCATGTTATGGGGCTTATAAAGCATCATGTGGTGTGTCTGAATTATTGTTATATCTAAAAAGAAGAGCATATAATCCAAATCTTAATAGTATAGGAATATTTGCAATTTCTGATGCTATCACAACGCAACCTGATCCAGCTGTTATGGGTAGTGTCGAGATTAAAATTTTAAATCATTCTCATCCTTTAGTATATTCTATATCTGAAGATACCGTTATTGATCATCATTATGGTGGTCCGGTTTTCTCTTATATTGGGGGTAACTCTCAGGCAGTTGGTAAATTTCAAAATACTGGTTGCTCGGCTGATGGAAAACCTGGTTGGGTATCAACAAATTTTGGAAAAGGAAAGGCAATACTTTTTAGCCCTCATCCTGAACTTCTTTCTGTTTTAGGAAACCAAACAGAGGCAGAAATAAGTAAAAGACTAGTTTGTAATTCTTTTTTTTATACGACTTCAGAATCAAAGGAAACAATAGATAAATCTTTTGGATATAATATCTCTTTTATTGAAAATAAATTTTCTGAAATTAATGGTTTAAAAATACCTGAATCGATAACAAATTATTGTTTTAACGAAACTAAACAAAAAGTCAATGATACTGTTGAGGATATTGACAGTTTGATTGATAATGCTTTAAAAATTTTTGATAAAATTCAGCTAATTGCAGAAGAGAATGGGATTGATATACAAAAGCGTGAGTATAAATTTTACCTTGGTTTAGATATCATTAGAGATACATACTATACCTATAATCTATTTAATACAGAATTATTAAAATCTTTAGCAATCTTAAATAAATTTGAAAAATTATATTCGCTAAATGAGAATAATCCCGGTCTTTGTACTGAAATGAAAACTCTAGAAAGTATAATAAAAGACAAGTTGAATTCAACAGATAATATAGTTGATGAAACCTTTAAAATATTTGTTAATTACAACAATAATCTAGATAAATATAAAAATGTTAAAACTAAACTTATGAAAAATATTTTAGAGACCCTGATAACAAAAAATATGAATTCCTTGTATGTTAATACAAGAGGACTTTTAGATAATATTCCTCAAATATATTTCAATTCTTTAAAAAGTATTAGATCAGCTTGTTATAATTATAAAACCGAGTCTCTAATATAAAAATGGGCCCGGCAGGATTTGAACCTGCGACCATCTGGTTATGAGCCAGACGCTCCACCAGACTAAGCTACGAGCCCAACTGTTAATTACTATTCTAAGCGGTAATAGAATTCTACTACTTAAAATTTAGAGATTAAAAATAACAAAAACATAAGCTTATTAAAAACTATTAATTTTGAAGTATTTATGATACCTAAATCCTTTTCTTATCTTGACATTGATTTCCAAAATGATAAGAGTTCCTTATTTAATTCTGCTTTCCATAATAGAAACTCTAGTTCTTCGCTTGAATCATCAAGATCATTTGTATTCAAAAACTTGTCAATTTTTTTCATCCTAATTCACCTTTCTTCACTTATTATTTTTGTCAAAACAAAGTATTTATATTTATTTAGAAAGAATATCAAAATGAAAAAACTCCATGAAAAAGTTAATTAATAATATGGTGTTAAAGTATAACTCAACCCATGAAACAGTTACAGATTTTATCAAAATATCCATTCCTTAACTCATCAAAGACGTACGTTAAAGAAAATGATATATCAATGGACGATCTTTTAAAAGATTCATTATATGAAAGAGCTAGAGCGATAGGTGTTGAAAGACTTGATAGTGCTTTTGAAAAAAAAGATGTAGGAAATAGGACTATAGTTACTGAAACAGATCATATTATGGAGCTTTTATCTTATCCAATTGCTAGAATGATAGCAGTCTGTATAGATGATATATTCTTTAAAAGAAGATATGCCTTAAGTGAGGCGATACACACATACAAAAGTTTAAGAGATGAAAAAACAAGTTTTTTAATTGAAGTATCTAAAGAATTTGATTTCAATATTAAGTTTTCCGAAGAAACAAATAAATTAAGCATATATTTTGTGAATTATCTAAATCATGCTCCTACTCGTTATAAAGAATGGAAAATGATAAACAGAAATATGAAAAATGGTTTTATCTTTATTTCTCGAAAAGACTTGGCTAGACTTATTCAAGAGGCACTAAGAGAAAGGATAAATCAGGAATTAGATGAAAGAGATTGTAGTAAAAACATATATAATACATTCAAAGAAGATATTATCCGGATTAAAAACCAGGTTGCAATTCATAGAAAAAAGATACAAAAAGTACCAGTCGGAAAACTAGATGAACAAAAACTTCCGCCTTGTATGAAAGACATTATTCAAGCTATACGATCTGGTGAAAATGTTCCTCATATGGGTAGATTTGCAATAGTATCCTTTCTAAATTCATTGAAACTTTCTACTAATGATATTTTAAAAATGTTTAGTAGCGCTCCTGATTTCGAAGAAGAAAAAACACGTTATCAAGTCGAACATATAACTGGTGATATTTCTTCTACATCTTATAAACCTCCTGCATGTGATAAGATGAGAACATATGGTTTGTGTCCCGTTGATAAAATGGACGATCTTTGTAAAAAAAAGCGTCATCCGCTCAGTTATTATAAGTCTAAATGGTACAAGGAGAAGAAAAACAAATGAATTGTTTTATCACTTTTGAAGGAATTGATGGGTCGGGAAAATCAACAGTCTCAAAAAAGGTATATGATAAATTAAAATCAAAAGGTTATAAAGTAGTTTTAACTTATGAACCTACAGATACTTTTATCGGTAAGTGTGTTCAACGTTTTATTGAAAAAAAAAGCAATCCTTTTTCTACTGCCTTTGCTTTTATTTCAGATAGAATAGAGCATTGTAAAAAAATAAAAAAATGGCTTGATGAAGGCAAAATAGTATTATGTGATCGTTATTCTGAATCAACATATGCTTATCAGGGGGCGCAGATGGAAGATATCGTTGACAAACCTATCAAATGGCTAAAAGATCTTTCAGATGAAAGAATTATTCTTCCTGATATTACATTTCTTTTTTTAATAGATCCAAAAGATGCTCTAAAAAGAATTGAACATAGAGATGAACTAATACCCTTTGAAAAAGTTGACTTTCTAAAAAAAGTTCATAAAAATTATTTAAAACTTTCAAACGGAGAACGTTTTATAAAACTGGATGCCACAAAGACGATCGATGATCTTGAAGATATTTGTGTTAAACATATTCTAAAACCATAAATATTTTATAGAAAAAATTTATATTTGGATTAATATTATTTATTTTGGAAAGAAATGGTTGGTAGCTTTTAAGTGGTGTATCCCATTTTCTTCTAGGCTAAACCAGCCGTTCTTTCCATATATACTCTGATTATATTGATATGATTAATATTACTTGATTTTAATGATTAAGATCTTTGTTTATATGTATAAGAAAGAATTAGGTGAAATTTTCTGTATTTTAAGATTTTTACTTTTTAAAATTCTTCTTGAGATACCAGATAGCGAATTTACTTGTTTCCTAACTTGTTCTGTATTAAAAAGTAAATCTTCAGGAGTCATATTTTTTGGTTGAAAAACAACATGATCCTCATCGTACTTTGACCAATCATAAGAAATGATACGTTTTTCTTTGTCCAATCTATTAAAAAGGGGTGTTCCTGGGTATGGAGTTAATATACTAAATCCAGCAATATCGATATCCAAATCATAAACCTTTTCAACAGCTTTATCAAAAACGTCAATTGTATCAGTGTCAAAACCAAAAATCATACTGCTAAAAACTGCAATTCCATAGTCATGTATTTTTTTAATTATCTTATCATAATCTTTGACTTGAGATGATTTTCCAATGGTGTTTAATGTTTTTTGTGAAAACGATTCAATTCCAACAAACCAGACACTACATCCTGCCTCTGCTGATAACTTTAATAATTCATCATCTTTTCCTAAAATATCGATATTACCAAAACATTTGAATTTTTTATTTAAACCTCTCATTGCTCTGAATAGTTCTTTAGCAAAAGATGGATTAATTGTCAATGACGGATCAAAGAAAAATAGATATTTTTGTTTTATAGAATCTATCTCATCAATAATTTTTTCTATTTTTCTTTTTCTGTGAACACGTCCATACCTACTGTTTGATATTGCACAAAATTCGCAACCCATAGTACAACCCCTAGAGGCTTGTACACCTGCAGTGAAGCTGACACATTTTCTAATATTTCTTCTTGCTAGAGGTATATTAGAGATATCAATTGGGCTTTTATTTGCATAGAAAGGTTTTAGTTTTCCATTTTCAAAATCTTTTAAAAGCTCTGGCCATATAATCTCTGCCTCTCCTATCAAAATACTGTCAGCGTGTTTTTTTGCTTCCTCTGGTAATGCAGATGGATGCCAACCACCTAACACAACTGTTAAACCTTTTTTTCTAAATCTATCTGCAATTTTGTATGCCCTTAGGGCCTCCGCTGTCATACAGCTTATACCAACGATATCTCCTTTCCACTCGTAATAGATCTTTTGGTATCTTTCATCTATAAAATCAATTTCATGTTTGCCTGGTGTTATACCAGATAATTGTTCAAAAGTTAATGATGGATGAAGATGAATTTTAAAAATCAATCTTTTGTTTGATTTTCTACTCTTTATTGAACTTGGTTGAATGAATAGAATTTTCATTGTTATTCAATATCAATTATTAAACTTAAAATCTTTTATCTTTCAAAAATAAAATAGTTTGATTTCTAATAGAGATATTTCCATGAGCGGTAAAATCTTCTTAAAATCAAGTTTTTATATGTTACAAAAATAAAGGGATAAAAACCATATCTCATAGATTTTATAGATCTCAAAATAATATTTTTAAATGTAAAGAAATCTTTTGAGATTCTCCATGTTTCCTGCTCTAATTCTTGCTTAGTCATATTCTTAGGTTTAAAAACTACTTCTCCGAAGTTATAATCTGACCAATCCTTCGTGATAATCCGTTTTTCTTTATCTAGTTTATCAAAAAGGGATGTACCAGGATAAACACCCAATATATTGAAATCTGCTGCTTCTAAATCGAGTTTATAGATACCATTTAGAGTTTTGTCAAAAACATCTAAAGTATCATTATCGAACCCAAACATAAAAGAACCAATCACTGCCATATCATATTTATGAATTTTTTTAACAGTATTGCTATATTTCTCGATAATATTTGTTTTTTTACCTGCCTCATTTAGTGTATCTTGATTAAAAGATTCGAAGCCAATGAACCATGCAATACAACCTGCTTCTTTAGCTAATTTTAATAATTCGTCATCCTCACATAAAACATTTACATTACCACAACAGGTGAATTTTTTATTTAAATTTTTTAACTCTCTGAATAAAGATTTTGTGTATCGCAGATTTGTTGTTAGAGACGGATCATCAAAATTGATAATTTTCTTTTTTAATTGTTTAATTTCTTTTATTACATCATCAATAGGCCTAAACCTTTGTTTGTCACCATGAATAACAGGTACTAAACAAAAATTACAGCAGTTAGGGCATCCCCTGCTAGCCTCAGTTCTCATCAGATAATTATCAATAATATTTACCCTATGTCTTTTAATTTTTTCTAATGAAACATCTTCTTTGTTTGAATAAAATCTTTTAAGTTGATTATTTTCAAAATCTTCTAAAAGTTGCTCCCAAGTTATATCAGCTTCACCGACTATTACTGAATCAGCATGAGAAATTGCTTCCTCGGGCATTAAACTAGGATGAGCTCCACCTAATACTACAGTAATATTTTTTTTCTTAAGCTTCTCAGCTAATTCATATGCTCTTGGTGCAAAAGGTGTTGAGCAGGTGATAACAACGAGATCATATGTATCATCTATCTTTAAAGATCCGAATCTTTCATCAACCAATTTAATTTCATGTTCAATTGGAGTAATAGAAGCAAGATGATAAATGGAAAGGTGTAAAAAATAGAATTGTTCGGCTTGTATTAGATTTAAGCCTTTTATTGACCTTTTTTTTTTGAAACTAAGGCTAGGTTGAATAAACAGTATCTTCATCTTATTTTTAATAATAACTTTTATAATTTAAAAAACAATCGGAAAATAATAGCAAAAGGAAAATAATATTGTTTATAGAAGATTCTTATAGATAAAAAAACCAATTTTTTTATTTAAGGATAATGGAATTTTTTTCATGATTTTTCTTCCGAACTTAATTGAAAAAGACAGATTATTATACATATGCGATCCATCAGGATAGAAGTAATAACCAAATGGGATGTTAGTTGTATTAAAGTCGGATTTATATTTAAATAACCCTTTGTTATCAAATGGTGTAAGTCCAAAATCAAAATATTTATAATTATTTAAAGAACACCATTTTATGGTATGCCAGTCTAGGAGCGTATTTGCATTTAGCAGTTTTTTTGAATCGTCCCAGCCGGCATATGCTGAATATACCGTGTCATTAAAAGGAAAATTTAGAGTTGAGGATACAGTTATTCCATTGTGTTGCGCTAAGAAAACCTCAATGTATCCTTTTGGATGCATAATATCCCAAAGATCTAAAAAGAAATCATGAGGATAAACTGGGAATCCTAATCTGTGATATGTTTTTTGAAATAAATCTGAGAATTTAATTAAATCTTTTTTATTATCACATTTTTTTATATGTATATCATTTTTCATTGCTTTTCTGATGTTTGTCCTATTGGTTTTTTTTTGTTTTTTCCACATAGTTTCTATATCAGATATTTCAACAACCTGTCTGTTCCATTTTTCATAATTTTTGGTGTTTATATCCTTGTAAACAGAATTTTTTTTATGTGTAGCATCCCTTATCATCAAAGCATTACAGTTTAATTTTTTACTTATTTCTGTTACTTTTTTAAATAAAGAGTTTATATTATTTTCATCTCCAATTGCCCCCCCATAAGCAGAATGAGTGATTGACTCAAGTCTTTTACCATAGATGTTGTTTACAAAAAATAATGGTAAAACAGCAGAGATTTCCTCGTTTTCATCTTTTAATATTAAATAGTAAGGTTCATAATTAAATTGTTTCTCTATAATTTTTTTCCATTCAATAGTATGGTATATAGTTGAATCTGCGTTATTTTCAACAAACTCAGAATATTTTTTCTCATCTTCTTTTTTTAATATGTCTACAATTAGTTTTGATTTTCTCATCTAATCATTTGCTTTAAACGCTTTTTATGTTTTCAATTTTATAATAATATATGAGCTTCTTTTTAATAAATGTTACGAAACCCGTTTATATTAGGGTCTATATTTATCAAATGTAATGAATACAAAAAGGATATATCTCTACTGTGAACCAGAAGCATGTAGAAGAAGATCTTTAGATGCAACTAAATTAAGTGAATACTTTTCTAAAAATAATTATGAAACTGTAAAAAACCCTAAAACAGCTGATATAATATTTTTTATTACCTGTTCTGGTGTAAAAGAAACAACAGATATTTGTTTAGATAAGATTAAAAATTTTAAAAAATATGATGCAGAGTTAATTGTTGGTGGTTGTTTACCAGTTGTTGATAAACATAAGTTAGATGATATTTTCAAAGGCAGATCTATTGGAACCAAAGATTTAAACCATATAGACGATCTTTTTCCAGAAAACAAAATAAAATTTAAAGATATAAATGATGCAAACATACTATATGACAACAAGTTAAAAAGTAAGGTTTTAAAAAACAAGTTTAATAAGATACAAAACTTCGTGTTAACACATATTTTTGGTAAGTATTCTTATATCAATTTTTCTTCTAACCGATCTCAAATGCATATCAGAATCTCGTGGGGATGTCCTAATAATTGCTCCTATTGTACTATCACAAAATCAACCGGTTCTTTTTATAGTAAACCATTTGAAAAATGTATAAACGAATTTAAAAACGGCTTAAAAAACAACTATCATGATTTTGTGATAACTGCTGATAATACAGGAGCATATGGGATAGATATACAAAAAAACTTTCCTGAACTTCTTGATGAATTAACAAACATTGATGGGGAATATGACTTATTTGTTAGAGGGATAACACCCAGCTGGTTAGTTAAATACATTGATGATTTTGAAAAAATTCTAAAAAAAGAAAAAATTAAGATTATTGAAATTCCAATCCAGTCTGCAAGTGAAAGAATTCTTAGACTCATGCTCAGATGTCCAGATACCGAAAAAATCAAAGTATCTTTTCTAAAACTAAAATCATACTACCCATCTTTAAAGACTTTTACCCATCTAATCGTTGGGTTTCCAAGTGAAAACATGGAAGACATTAAAAAAACGTTGACATTTATCAAAGATGCTGACATTGATGCTGGTCAAGTTTTTCCTTTTTCCACAAAAGAAGGAACAAAAGCTGAAAAAATTGAACCAAAAGTAAGTCAAAATGAGATATTAAGCCGAATGAAGTTTATCAAAAAAAATCTAAAAAAACAGGGTTACCGAGTAATTAATTTACCAAAAATTAATGCCTTATTATTTGATAAAAAATAAAGAGTTGAATAATTTGAAAAAAATTAAACCAAGATATGAATACTATGGTTTTCGAATAGTTATAATTACATTTTCAATTATTGAAATAATTTCTTTAATTCTTTTTTTCTCTGGTTATTTCTTAGATATATTTATTTTTTTTATTTTTGGTTTATTGGGATTAATGTTTGGTTTTTATATCTTAATATCGAATCTAACTGTAACCCTTCTACTTTCGAGCAATACAAAAACAAATCAAAAATTAATAAATGATATGATTAATTCTCTTAAAATAAAAGGAGATGAAATAGTTTTAGATTCAGGTTGTGGCAGGGGTTTTTTTAGTAATTTAATTGCAAAAAAACTTGATAAAGGAAAGGTTTTTGGAATTGATATTGAAGATAAAATAATATCTTCAAAAGATGTACTAAAGATTGCAACTGAAAATGCAGCAATTGAAGGAGTATCAGATAAAACTGAGTTTATAAAGGCAGATGTGCTTTCTTTACCTTTTAAAAAAAATACTTTTGACATTGTAGTTTGTATAAGTGTTTTAGAATATCTAGATTGGAAAAAAGAGTGTGGAATAGCTTTAAAAGAAATAAAAAGAGTTTTAAAGCCAAATGGAACACTGTTGTTATTTGAAATGATAAAAAGTTTTAGAGGCTTTTTTATATACAATCCATTTTTTTGCTATAAACTAAAAACTAAGAAACAATGGAGAAACATTGTTATTAAAGAAGGTTTTATTGAGCTGCAAAGTTTTGAAGATAAAGGAAGAGTAGCATTTATTTATAAAAATGATAAATCAATAAATTAATTCAACAAATCAACATTTTTTATATAAAAAACTTTATCAACATTAATAAAATAATAAAAAACCAGTAAAAATGACATATCCTCCTCCCAAAGTTATTGTATTAGGCATAGACGGCCTTGAATATACACTTGTTGAGAAATGGAGTTTAGAAGAAATTAAACAAAAATCTTATTGCAAACTTGATCTATCAGATTACAAAGTGATTGTAACTCCTCCTATTTGGAGTAGTATGCTTATTGGTCATATTGATGAAGAATTAATGGAAGTTTTTGTAAACAATGCAAAATTATTAGGAGGTACAGGACAAATAGAAAAAGTATGGTGGATGAAAATAGGACAATCTATAACAAGTAAGTTATTTCCATCAAAAGTTAATTATTGGATTTGGGATCATATTGTTTCCCCTATTTTTAGAAAAGAAGACCCCTTCGAAAAAGCAGCTAATTATGTTTTTGAAAAAAATATACCAAATGCTTTTCAATTCTATAAAAAACCATGGACAAATGGCATTCCAGGGTTTAAAGGATATGAATATACTGCTCTTAATAAAGAACTTCTAAAGCGAGCTATTGAAGGAGAAAGAACTCCATTTAGAAAATACATGATTGGTAGATATAAAAAAGATAAAAGATTATTACTTGAGGTTTTAGATAGACAAAACAATGATCTAGTTTTCTGGTATACAAATATTTTGGACAGTCTTGGACATATGGACATTGGAATGCCTGTAAAAAAGCTAATGAAACATTATCTTGAAATTAATGAGTTAGTTGGTTTTGTTAAAGATAATTTTTCTTCATCTATTATTTATGTAATTTCCGATCATGGAATGCAACAGATCGATCCTAAACTCCCATGGGGTGATCATAGCAGACATGCGTTTTTTAGTAGTAACACTGGAG
>Ga0272442_10000420_pt1 | contig 69289 bp, 85 predicted proteins | sample SSMForm2O_FD_200262 | JGI IMG/M metagenome (GOLD analysis project Ga0272442, IMG submission 200262) | Marine sediment archaeal communities from Little Sippewissett salt marsh, Falmouth, MA, United States - SSM-Form-2O | ecosystem: Environmental > Aquatic > Marine > Wetlands > Sediment ...
TCTACCAAGAAACGCCAATAGCTCTAAGACTTCGTGAACTACAAACCTTAGCAGAAATTGCACGTGAAGGAAATTTAATTGTTGTACCTGGCGGGGACATAGGAAAAGTTGCAGGAATTGCAAAAGCAGTGAATGAAAAACCGAAGAAAAAATAATGAAAAATAAAACATTCCTGACTCTTTTTTTTATCTTTTCTTTTCTTATATTATCTAATACTGTTTATTCTCAAAGTGCAAATGTAATTGTTGCAGAAATAGATGGAACAATAAATCAATCAACAGTTGAAATACTAAAAGAGGTTTTGGCCCTAGCTGAAAGTGAAAACTCTGAGTTAATAATTCTAAATCTTAACACGCCGGGCGGTGGTTTACAGCAAACCTTTGACATTGCAAACCTGATTAATAAAAGTAAAATCCCGGTTGTAGGATATGTTTATCCCCAGGGTTCACATGCATGGTCAGCAGGTACTTTTATCCTTATGAGCACACACATTGCTGCTATGTCTGATTATACAGTTATTGGATCATGTCAACCAGTCGAAGTAACTGCTACTGGTTCAAGATTAATCAATGACTCAAAGACAATAAATGCGCTCACTAAATGGATTGAAACTAGAGCAGAAATGTATAATAGAAATAAATCTATTGCAAAAAAATTTATCACAGAAAACCTGAATCTAAATGATAGCAAAGCTCTTGAATATAATGCAATAGAACATATTTCATCAAATATCAATGATCTTTTAAATGATATTAACGGAAGAACAGTATCTACATCAAAAGGAAACGTTACATTAAACACATCAGATTTAGAACAAATAAACTATTCACCTTCAATTAAAATTATTCTAATGGAGTTCTTTTCAAATCCTATACTTGTATCTCTTTTGTTTATGTTAGGTGTTTTTGCATTGATATTTGGTATATCTTCGCCAGGATTTGGAGCAGAAGTATTTGGAGTTATAGCAATTCTTTTATCCCTTTTAGGATCTGGTTTTTCGATTTCAATTCTTAGTATAATTTTTATAGTGATAGGGGTTTTACTTTTTGTAATAGAAATATATGTAATACCAGGATTTGGAGTAGTTGGTATCGGCGGTATTATAAGTTTATTAATAGGAAGCATATTTCTAATACCAAGTTATCCAAATAGGGAATGGTTGATAACAATGGATTGGATACAAGATGCATTAATAGTTGTAATTGCAGTTGTTATATTACTTGCTATCTTCTTTTTGTTTTTATTGTATAAGATATTGGGGATCATAAAAAGAAAAAAAGCGACTAATGTTTTTATCGGAGAAAAGGCAATCACGTCTGATAGGATAACTCCAGAAAATCCGGGATATGTAAAATATAAAGGTGAATACTGGAAAGCAAAATCAGATGAAATAATTGAACAAAATGTTGAGGTAATAATAACAGAAAGAATAGACTCAACTTTAAGGGTTAAAACTAAAAAAACTTGACCCCAACATTAAATAACCCCCTCTTTTTTCCCAAGGCAAGGTAATTTAAAATGAACAATGGTATAAAATTTCAGTTTCTCGGTGGTGTCGAAGAAGTCGGACGACTTTCAATGGTCCTTGATTTAGGCGATAGTAGATACTTATTTGAATACGGTATGAGCCCAGGAAAACCACCTCAGTATCCAATGCCTCCTCCAGATGTAGATATGATTTTATTGACTCATTCTCATTTAGATCATTCAGGTATGATACCCTGGCTTTTTACAAGAAATGGCCAAAAAATAATCACTACAAACATAACTAGTGAAATATCAAATCTTTTGCATAAGGATTCAATAAAGATTGCAAAAAGTGAGGGATATGCAGTACCTTATAGTAATTCAGATATTAAAAAAGCAAAACAAAATGTTATTCCTGTAAAACCAAAACAAAGTAAACATATTGGGGAAAATTTAGAGTTAAAAATGCATGATGCAGGACACATCCCAGGGTCTCTTATGTTTGAATTAATTGGTGATAAAAGACTTCTTTTTACAGGGGATGTAAATACAGTTGATACAAGAATAGTAAAAGGCACAAAACCTGTGGATTGTGACATATTATTTTTAGAGGGCACATATGCAGGTAGAGATCATCCTAATAGTAGGGTAGAAATTGAAAGAGCTTTTCTTGATAGAATAGATGAGATTATTATAAGAGGTGGAACAGCTATACTGCCTGCTTTTGCTGTTTCTAGATCACAAGAGATAGCTATGATTCTTAGAAAAACTGGTTATAATATCTGGTTTGATGGGATGGGTAGAAAAGTATCTAAAATGTTTTTGAAACATCCTAAATATCTAAGAAATCCTGGTAATCTTAAAAAAGCTTTAAACAAAATGAATTTCATTCATTCAGATCACGGAAGAAAACTTGCATTAAATAAAGCAGATGTTATTCTTACTTCGAGTGGTATGATGGATGGAGGGCCTGTTTTAAGTTATATGAGTAAATTAAAAAATGACCCTAAAAGCGGTGTTGTTTTAACTGGTTATCAAGTTCCAGATAGTAATGCAAGACTTTTGATGGATCACGGTATGCTTAATTTTTATGGTGTTAAAGAAAAAATAAACTGTGATGTTTCATACTTTGATCTTTCAGCACATGCGGGTCATAGTGAGCTTATTGATTTTGCAAAAAAATGCAATCCCGATAAAATAGTTTTAATGCATAGTGATAATAGAGATGCTTTAGTTGAACCATTATCTGATTTTTCAGAGGTATTAGTTCCTCTCACAGGAGATATTGTTGGGTTGGAATAAATTTTAATTATTTTAGTTAGGTTCAGGTGAGTTAGATGTCTGAAATGAATCAAAGGCAAAGATACGATCTCAAACGTACTCTTGAGGAGCTTAAACAATGCAAAGGTAGACATACTGAACTTATATCGTTGTATGTTCCTCCTTCAAAACAGATATCGGATGTTACTTCTTATCTTAAAAATGAACTTTCTGAATCTCAGAATATTAAATCTAAAACAACTAGAAAAAATGTGCTATCTGCAATTGAATCAATTATGAGCCGATTGAAAACTTTTAAGAAACCACCTGAAAACGGTGTTGTTTTTTTTATTGGACATAAGAGCGTAGGTAGTGACCAAACACAAATGGTTCAATATGTAATTGAGCCGCCCTTGGTTATCAACACTTTTTTGTACCGTTGCGATTCAGAATTTTATTTAGATCCTTTGAATGACATGCTTTCTGAAAAGGAGGTATATGGGTTATTTCTTATTGATAGAAGAGAATGTACTGTTGGTATCCTACGAGGTAATAGGATTGAACTTTTAAAATATATGACTTCTCAGGTCCCTGGTAAACATGGGAAAGGAGGGCAATCTCAACGACGTTTCGAGCGTTTAACCGAAATTGCTGCCCATGAATGGTTTCAAAAAGCAGCTGAAAAAGCAAGTGGCATATTCCGTGAACACAATGAAATAAAAGGAATATTTGTCGGCGGTCCGGGTCCAACAAAACAATATTTTGTTGAAGAAGAATATTTACATTATGAAGTACAAGAAAAAATTATTGATACATTTGATACGGGGTATACTGATGAATTTGGTCTAAGAGAACTTGTCTCTGCAGCCTCCGAAACAAGAACAGATCTCAAGATTTCAAAAGAAAAAAAACTTATGAAACGTTTTTTAAAAGAGGTTACAAAAACAGATACTGGCCTTGCAGTTTACGGCGAAAACCATGTTAGAAAAGCACTCGAGATGGGCGCTGTAGACACACTTCTTTTATCAGAAAATTTACGTAAATATAGAGTAAAACTAGTTTGTCATACTTGCGATTATTCTGAGATACGGACAATCAAAGAAGAGGATATTGAAGATTTTGAACCATCTGATTGCCCAAAATGTAAAACACCTACTCAAATGGAAATATCTGATAAAACTGATCTGATAGATGATCTATCAGATCTTGCAGAAAAAACAAGCTCTGATGTAGAAATAATTTCTCAAGGAAGTGAGGAAGGGGATTCTCTTTATTCTGCCTTTGATGGTGTGGCAGGTATTCTTAGATATCCACTAAACTTATAGTTTGATTTTTTTGTATATAATAACTAATATAAAAAAACACAGTTAGGAATTATAGGTTAATAATTGTTATTTTTCCTTTATAATAATTTAAACCGATGGTTTTATAAATAATGAAATATATTAATGATATTAGGGAACCAATATGGTAGCTAGAGACGATTTCAAATCATTTATACCTGCAAAGAAAAAAATACCTGAATTAACTTTAAAAGCAGTTTTAGTAGGAGTTTTACTTGCCTTAATTTTAGGTTCAGCAAATGCATATTTAGGGTTGTATGCTGGTATGACTGTATCAGCAGTTATTCCTGGAGCGGTTATGGCTTTCGCACTTCTAAGGCCTTTTAGGGGGACGATACTAGAGGTAAACATTGGTATGATGGGAGCTGCAGCTGGAGAAGCTCTTGCAGCTGGAGTAATATTTACAATACCAGCAATTGTTATTATTGGAACCTGGGAAAATATTCATTATGTTGAGACAACAATTATAGCGCTTCTTGGTGGAATTCTTGGTGTACTCTGGATGGTCCCGCTTAGACGGGCTCTTATTATTAAAACAGATCTACCCTTCCCTGAGGGTGTTGCAGTAGCCGCGGTTCTTACCACTACAGTTGGTGGTGAAGAGGCTACAGATACAAAAGATGGAAAGACTAGTGGTGTAAGTGGTATATGGCTTTTAGTTGGTGTTTTAATGGCTGGTCTTTTTAAATTTTCACAAGTAGCTTTAAGAGCAGTAAATGGAGCTATACATGGAATAATAAAGATTGGTGATTTTGATATTGGCAGTGGGAAAAATCCTGCTTATCTATATGGTGGTCTTGCTGCCTCTCCTGCGCTTCTTGGTGTAGGATGGATCATTGGACCACGTATCGCATCTTTTGTTTTTGTCGGAGGTTTACTTGGATGGGTTATTCTTGCTCCTCTTATAGCTTTGGCTACAGGCCTTCCAACTCCTGGGACTGAATCTCAGATTGCTGATGCTCTTGCTCTTGGTGGTGGGGACCTACAAATCGGTCAAAATATTTGGGGTTTCTTTCAGATATGGGGTGATTACATTAGATATATTGGTGTAGGAGCTATGGTAGTAGGCGGTCTCTACACTATTTTCAAACTAAGATCAAATCTTTCGGAGGGTATAAAGGAGGCGGTAGCTGGTATAAAAGGCTCTACTAGTGGTGTCAAGAAAAAACGTACAGATGACGATTTGAACTTTAAATATGTATTTCTAGCAATCGGTGCTCTTACTATTCCTATATTTTTGATATATGGTTATATCTCAAATGAATGGGCTGTTTCTGGTGTTATGGCTGTTTTTGCAGTGTTATTTGCTTTTATAGCAAGTGCTATTGCAGGATATATGGCTGGATTGTTGGGCTCATCAAATAACCCAATTTCTGGTGTTACAGTAGCAGTTTTATTGATTACTTCGTTAATTTTAGTTGGTTTTGGTCTTTCTGGAAATGTAGGTGCTTATGGTGTTGCAATACTTATTGCCGCAGTTATTTGTTGTGCAGCTGCAATTTCTGGGGACGTTCTACAATCAATGACTTGCGGTCAGATGATAGGGGCAACCCCAAAAAATCAGCAAATAGCAGAAATGATTGGTGTTCTTGCAGCAGCTCCAATTCTTGCAATTGTTGTTCAAGCACTTGATAAAGCATATGGTATTGGTACCATTGATCTTCCCGCTCCACAGGCTTTTCTCATGAGTGGTATTGTCAAGGGTGTTTTAGGCGGAGAGATGGTATGGCCGTTTGTACTCGCAGGAGCCGTACTAGCATTTGTATTAATCCTTATTGATCTGCCGGTTTTACCTGTTGCTATTGGAATATATTTACCTTTTACTCTTAGTACCCCTATTTTTGCTGGTGGTGTTGTAAGACACTTCACAAACCGTCATATTGAAAAGAAATATGGTAGTGCCGAAGAAGAAGAGATTAGTGAATGGGAGCTTGCGATCAAACAAAAAGATGTTAAACCAAAGGAAAAGATTATAAGAACAGGTCTGCTTCTCACGGCGGGATTAATTGCTGGAGAAGCACTTACTGGTGTAATAGTTGCGTTCTTAATAATTGCAGGAATTGATCTATCGATATTTAATTTCCCACCAGTCCTACCATCTATACTAGTATGGTTATTCATTGCTACTCTTCTAGCTTATATCCCATTGAGGGAAATCTTTGCTAAGGAAAAATAAAAAGAAAAAAGACAGACGGCCTACAGAACAAGAGTTTCTTAGATTCATACCTTTAAGATTAGATATAAAATGGGTAGAAGATGCTGAGGGTATAGTTAAATTGACAGTACCCAAGTTTGAAAGTAAATTCGGTAAATCTTTCTGTAAAATTATTAAAAAGGACAATCATTTCACTGCAAATCTAGACAAATTAGGAAGCATTGTATGGAAAAACTGTGATGGGAAAAAAACTGTAGAAGAAATTCTCAAAATCCTAGAAAAAGAATTTTCTGATGAAAAAGATATTAATCAGCGTTTGTATCTATTTTTACAGCAACTACAAAATTTAGGATATGTCATGTTAAAATAATTCTTTAATATTATTATTTTTTACTTTTAGCATATAGATATGCATTACATTTTTTTACACTGTTTATTAGTTCTTTTATATCAATAGGTTTTGATAAATAATCATATATGTACGGCTCAAGTTTTCCCATTCTTTTGTTTTCTTTTGAACCAAGTGCACTTATTATTTCTATTACCACATCTTTTGCAAAATCCCTTTTTACAATTTCTTTTACTGTATCCAACCCGTTCATTTCAGGCATCTTAAAATCAAGAAGTATTATCCCCTGAAAACCTTGCTCTATTTTTTTTAAGCATTCAAATCCATTTGATGCTGTAATAACATCGTATTGTTCTTTTTCTAATATCGTTTTCAATGAATGTACTACATCTGGTTCATCATCAACGATCATTATTCTAGTTTTCATTTGTTTTTTTCAATACTTCAAATAAATATTAGAGTTAATAAATTTTTTACTTATTTTAATATAAACAATAGTTTTTTTAGCAAATACTCTTTAACTGATTCCCTGCGTTTAATATGAAAAAATATAATCTGATTGATCATACTGCAGATATCGGTATTAAAGCATACGGTAAGAGTTTGTCTGAAGCTTTTGAAAATGCAGCTAAAGGTATGTTTGATATTATTACTGATAATTCGGAAGTTGATAGTGTCGGTCAATATGATGTAGAATTAAGTGCAGATGATTTAGAACAGCTTCTTGTTGATTTTCTCTCAGAACTTCTTTATTTGAATAGTGCTAAAAGTTTAGTTTTTGGTTTTTTTAAAGTTAGTCTTGATCAAAAACAAAAAAAACTAAACGCAAAAGTTTTTGGTGAAAAATTTGATTTTTCAAAACATAAAATTGGAACTGAGGTAAAGGCGGTAACTTATCATATGCTTGAGATTAAGGAAAATAAGAAGTATAGCATTCAGGTTTTGTTTGATATATAATTAATTTGTTTTCATTTCTTCTTTTTTATTTCTCTATAATTTTTATAACCGATATAGAGAAATAAATATCTAATTAATCCAACTAGTAATCCTATTATAAAAACTCCTGTTAATACAAAATAATTTCTTGTTACAACCCATGCTACAAATAAAATCATAAATAAAATTAATCCAAAAATTGCAGCTATTACAGCTTTCCCAACTAATTCTTCAGTTATTGTGTTATTGGACCTGGGTTTCATACTTATTTTATAGTTTTTGTTTTAATATATTTTTCTTGAAAATTAATACTTTCAATTACCTTTTGTTTTTGTTTATATACAAAGATAATTGTTACACTTTTTGCATGAAACCGGACGGATCCCTCAGAGAGTGATCCCGAAGATCTTTTTTCCCCTCCCGGATACTCCGTCCGGCCTCTCCTCACATTTGTTTTCATAACAAATATTATATACCCGATATTAATAACAATTGTTAATTTAAAGGTGAAAAAATTATGTCTTGTGGAACGATTACAGGTGATATGAATATAAAAGAAGTGTTGGAAAAGCATCCTGAAGTAGTACCAGTTTTTCAAAAATACAACATGGGTTGTATTGGCTGTATTGCTGCTTCCTTTGAAAAAATTTCAGATATAGCCTCTGTTCATGGTATAGATGTTAAAGAATTTTTAAAAGAACTTAATAAAGCCAAGAATTCTTAAATTTTCTAAATATTGCTTTTAGTTATTACTAACTCCCCATGTTTTATTCCTTTTAATGCTTTAATATTATCAGCTAATTTTTGAATGTTTTTTGTTTTTCCTTTTAAGACTAGTACTTCTAAACAATTGTCATGATCTATATGTATATGGGTTGTTGAAAGGATTTCTTTTGTGTGATCGTGTTGAATGTTCATTAGTCTATCTGTAAGATTACCTGTATGATGATTATATATCATGGTAAGAGTCCCTATAGATTTACTTTTTGGATCTAATGTTTCTTTGTTAATCAAATCTTTTCTTATCCTGTCTCTTATTGCTTCGCTTCTATTTGTGTATCCTTCTTTTTTTATTTTTTTGTCGAATTTTTTAAGAAGTTCTTTTTCTATGCTCACTCCAAATCTGATTAGTTTTTCGTTCATAGTAGCACGAATTACAGGTATTCGTAGCACGAATTTAAATTTTGTGTTACCAAAAACCTTTTAAAACATATTTTACTAAGGGTGTTACAAAATTTAAAAAAAAATGACTAAAGGTAGAAATTATGAAATTTAAAAAAATACTATTGATTTGGGTAGTGTCCTTTTTTATTTTGAGTATTACTACAACAGTTAATGCAGATGATGATATACGAATAATGTGTACAAATTCTGTTCTCTCAGATTTTACATCAAATTTATTAAAAGGGAATAATACAAACATAACATACATAATGCCAGCAGGAGTATGTCCAGCTTATTATGATATTACCATTGATGATATTGAAAAAATCACAAATGCAGATGTATTAATCTCTTTTGGAAATCCAATGATGGAACCATGGCTTGCAAATTTGTTGGACCATAACCCAGATTGTGAAATAATAGAATGTAAAAATTTAGGAGAATGGAACATTCCAACTGGCGCTAAAAAATATGTGAATCATATATCAGAAGGACTAATTGAAATATTTCCTGAAAAAAATAGTACTATACAAAAAAATATGGAAGAATATTTAGAACAAATAAATAGAACTGCAGAAAATTTAAAACAAAAAATTATTGATAATAACACATTAAATACGAAAGTAGTTGCCATGTCCTGGCAGAGAGATTTTCTTGAATATTTAGGTTTGAATGTTACTTATTCTTATGGTTCACCACAAGGACTTTCTACAAAAGATGAACTTGAAATAATAAATGCAGCGTCAGATGAATATGTAGCAACAATAGTAGATAATCTACAGAGTGGAACAGATCTTGGAGCAAGAATAGCATCTGAAACAGGTAAATCACACGTTATTTTTACAAATTTTCCTGATGCGATTCCTGGAACAGATACATATATTAAAATGATAAACTACAACACAGAACAATTGATAAAAGCCATACAAACCTATGAATACAAAAAAGGAGAGATTCAAGATCTTGAAAAAGAAATTCAAAACCTTGAATTACAAAGGAATATATCAATATCCGTTGCGGTTATTTTTCTTATTTTTTTATTCGTATTTTATGTTTTTTACAAGAGAAAATAAAAAGGTGATAAAATTTGGATGAAACATTAAAAAAAATAGAGCAATTCCACGGACATCTCGGTCCATTTGCAGTTATAGGTTATAGAATGGGAAAGATATCAAACCAAAAAATAAATAAAGATCCCTTCAAAAAAAAAGTCACTGTTTTTACAGGTAATAAACCGCCGATGTCATGTATTGCAGATGGTATCCAGTTGAGTAGTGGCTGCACACTTGGTAAAGGAAATATATTGATTACTAATCAAAAAAAACCATTTGCAAAATTTTCAGATAACAATGGTAGAACCCTTGAAATATCCTTAAAAGAAGAAGTATTAGAGGAAATAAATTCAAATGTTACAGAAGAAAACATTGAAGAATATTCTAAAAAAATTTATAAAAAAACTGATGAAGAATTATTTTTGATCAAATCATGAAAAAAAACATAATACGTCTAGAAAAAATAGAAACAATATATGAAGGAGAAAAAATTCCGGTTATTAAAAATGTAGATTTGGAAATAAAAGCAGGTGAATTTGTATCAATAATTGGTCCTAATGGAGCTGGAAAAACTACTCTTCTTGAAACTATAAATGGTATTCTTGATTATACAAATGGAAAAGGCTATGTTTTTGATATAGAAATCAAGAAAAATAAAAACAAAATCCGCAAAAAAATTGGATATGTAATACAGAATTTTGAATTAGATCCACGCGCTCCTTTTTTATGTAAAGATATTGTGATGACAGGGAAATCTGGAAAAATAGGTCTATTTAGATTCCCAACAAAAAAGGATTGGGATGACATATGGAAAGCTATGAGCATGGTGGGGATGATAGATTTTGCTCAAAGACCGATTGGTAAAATTTCTGGCGGGGAATTCCAAAAAATTCTTTTAGCTAGAGCAATTGCTCAAAACCCCCATCTATTGCTTTTAGATGAACCTTTTTCCAATCTTGATTATTCTTCACGCAGACAGATTGAGATACTTTTAAACAGACTTCATGAAAAAGAACAAAAAACAATTTTAATGGTCTCTCATGATTTGAATTCCATTCCTTCACAATGTAAACGGGTGGTTGTTCTTGATAAAGGAAAAATTCTAATGGACAACAAGAAAGAAAGGATACTTAAATCGGATATGATAAACCGTATTTTTAAAAAGAGCGAGGTTTGCTAATGGATATACCCTTTGGTTTAATTGTTTGCGCGATTTTTGCCTCTGTTTTTGCCGGTTTTTCATGTTCTACAATGGGTGTTTTTGTTGTCCGTATGAATCTTTCTTCGATAGGTTACTGTATGAGTCATGCTGCTTTTGCAGGTGCAGCATTTGGTCTAATGATTTCTGTTGATCCTATGTTTGGTGCATTACTTTTCTCTTTTGGTACTGCTTTGGTACTTGGTCCATTATCAGAAAAAGCGCGTCTTGAAAGTAATATTGTAATAGGTTTTCTTTTTTCTTTTATGATAGCACTTGCTTTTATTTTTCTAAATTTTATACCTGGTCAGGCTGCGAGTGGTACAGCACTTAGAATCCTTTGGGGTAGTATTTTATCTGTTAGTTATAATGATGTGTTATTGCTATTTATTATATCTGTAGTTTTTATTGTATTTATAGTAATTTTTTATAAAGAACTTTTATCTGTTATGTTTAATCGTAAATTAGCTGAAGCATCAGGTGTTAATACTAAGTTATTCTTTTTTTTAATTCTTTTTTTTACTGGTATTGCAGTATCTCTTTCTATTAGAATAGTTGGCGGTCTACTTGTTTTTGCACTAATAATTAATCCTACTTCTACTGCCTATCAGTTTTTTTATGATTTTAAAAAAATAATGGTTTTTTCGCCTTTAGTAGGTATTACAAGCTGTTTGATTGGTTTTTATGTTTCTTATATGACTCTTTTTCCAGTTGGCGCATCAATTGTTATCGTTTCTTCTTTGATATTTGCTTTTTCTATAATTGTTTCACCAAAAAGAAAAAAGAAAAATTTGAATGTCAAAACTGCTTAAAAACACCATTTTATAAGCCAGTAAAATATTTATATTACAAAGATTAATATATTAATATGTATAAAAATTTTATTAAACTAAAAATAATAGCTGTCATCACTCTCTTTTTATTAAGTTCTATTTCAGTTACAGCATCATATAATAAAAATTTAGGTTTAATAGATAGAGTATATCAATATACAAATGATAAGCTTGATTTACAATATATCCATAATATTAGTGAAAATCTTAGTGATATTATTTTTACAGAGTATGAACCTGGTGAGATTGCTAAAGGACGAGCTTATGGAACCAAGGGAGAACATCGTGCAGCTGAGATATTATTTGAAAATATGAGTAAGTTAGGTCTTTGGACAAGAAGAGAAAAAATTGAAAATACAGAAAAAAATCCTCTTTTAACACATGAAGTTGAGATTATTGATTATTTTGTAAAAATCAATAATAAAACAGTTGGCTCATATATAGCCCCAGTTTGGATTAAAACCTCTGAAAATAATGATAGTATAAATCATACATATAATTATACAAATCTAAAGGTCATTGAACCTCCACTATTTCCATCTTTTTATATATTAAAACAAAGAATTTTGGGAAAGTTAGAACCATTTGTTTTGCTTTTAAAAAATAAAGCATTTTGCACAGATGGTACTATAGTCGATCGTTATCCTGCTTTGAATAACTTTTATGTAAGTTACTATGGAATTAGAGTAAGACAAAAAATTGCGACAATTGGATATAGTATGCTTTGGAACAGATATATGCAATATTGTAAAGGTATACTTTTTTATGATATGAATGACAGTTGTCATGATATGCAGATTCTAAAAAATTCAAACTATATTCCTTTTATTTATATAAATGGTACGAACGGTAAAGAAATTTTAGAAGATATTGATGATAGTAGAATAGATTTCAAGTTAGAGCAACGCTTGAACAAATCTGTTGTTAGTTATAATGTTATTGGTCAGCTTAATGGTAGTGATCCTAGTAAAACTGTGCTTGTTGATTGTCTTTATGATTCTTGGTGGTGTCAGGGTACTGCTGATTCTGCTATTGGTATGGCTATGGTTATGGGTGTTGCTAAATATTTTGTTGATCATAATATCACTCCAAAGTATAATATTAAATTCATTGGGTTTAGTGGAGAAGAACATGGTTTTTGCGCTGGATCAAGATACTATGAAGATATTCATAGTGATGAAAATATAATATATGTTTTTGATCTAAATCAGTTAGGGTTCTGGCAAAAAAACGATCCTCTTACATTAAATATAATCTGTAATAAGCTTGGTTTCTTAGCACAAGTTTGGCATATAGTAAAGAAAGCTAATTATGGGCCACGTGTAAACAGTTCAGATAAAGCAGCACCTGTATTGCTACCTGATGGAGGGCCAAGTAACAGTGGACCATTTGCTCAAAACAGAAAAGACTGTAAAACAGTTTGTTTCCTAAAGGATGGAGGATGGAAATTACACCACAGAGATGGCCTAAATCATACCGAAGGTGATGTAATGAAATATTTTGATCCTGAAGATGTAAATATTACCGGTGAAATAGTACTAAATGTAATTAAATATCTAACCACTGATTGGAAGGAACAAACTTCTAAATCATTATAAAATAAGGTGGTAAATTTGATAAAGAAAAATGTTGCAATAGGCATTTTTATTATACTTTTTATGTCCTCATTTATTTCAATTATAAATGCAAATATTTTAGAACAGAATGATGAGTTAAATCATTTAGATAATGAGGATCTCTTAGATATCAAATATATCAAAAGTATTGCAGAAAACCTAAGTAATATAGTTTTTACAGAGTACAACGAATCAGCTGGTGAGCTAGCAAAAGGAAGATTTTTTGGGACAAAAGGGGAGCATCGTGCAGCTGAGATATTATTTGAAAATATGAGTAAGTTAGGTCTATGGACAAAAAAAGAAAAAATTGAAAATACACCATCCTTTCCAGAATTAACTCATTTTATTCAAACTCATGATTACGGATTAAAAGTAAATAATGTTACTATTAAACCATGGGAGTTTCATATTGTCCCTTCAAAACTAGGCCCAAGAGATAATCCTGAGCTTATAGATTACAATTTTTCTTATGAATGCTTAAAAGTTATAGAAATGCCTGATAATTTAAGACCATGGGCTTTTTTTAGAAAGTTTTCTGATATAAAAGAAGATTTTGTTTTTATAACTGAAACAGCAAATTTTATACCAGAATCAGAATCTCCTCTTGAAAGATTGATATACAAACATATCAACCATGTAAGATACATAGGAATCCCATCGTTGATCAAAAATTTTTTTACGAATATAAAAAAAGACTGTCGTTATAATCTCCTTCCTCATTGGAAAGGAACGATTGGTTATGATTTGAATAATGATACCTACAATATGGGTGCTTTGCAAAGGCATCAGCCATTAATATATATAAATGGGAGTTTAGGGGACAAAATTCGAAATGATCTAAAAAATGTTACAATAGATTACCACATTAACCAAAGCTATAATGACTCTGTTGTTAGTTATAATGTTATTGGTCAGCTTAATGGTAGTGATCCTAGTAAAACTGTGCTTGTTGATTGTCTTTATGATTCTTGGTGGTGTCAGGGTACTGCTGATTCTGCTATTGGTATGGCTATGGTTATGGGTGTTGCTAAATATTTTGTTGATCATAATATCACTCCAAAGTATAATATTAAATTTGTTGCATTTGGTGGCGAAGAAGCTGGGTTAAGGGGGGCGTATTCTTATGAGTATGTTCATAGGGATGAAAATATAATATATGTTTTTGATCTAAATCAGCTAGGTTTTAAACAAATAGATCCAAAACTTGATTTAACTTTGATAGGTAGTAAATTACCTTTTTTGTTTAAAGTTTGGAATATAGCAAAAAATACAGATTATGTAAAAAAGGTTGATAATACTGCTGGAATAGAACCACTATGGATGCCTATCGGTACACCTAGTGATGACAGACCTTTTGCTATGTCAATTTTTAGACCATGCTGTAAAACTGTATGTTTTATAAAACTTTATTATTGGGTTTTACACCATAGGGATGGACAAAAACACAAAGAAGGAGATGTAATGAAATATTTTTATAATGATGATGTAAATGCTACTGGTGAAATAGTTATTAAAGTGATAAAAAATTTTTGTGCCTGATAGTAAAAAATATCAGTCTTTTCCTTCTTCCTTTCTTGAAATATAACCTATACCTGTCTCTGTTATTTCAAGAGTATCAAATGAGACATATTGCAGCATCTCCATTTCAGAGAGTTTACATATCATGTTGTTTAATTCTTCCCTAGAAACCTTGAGTCTATGTTGAGCTGTATCAGCATCCATATCCCGTTCAAGCATCAGTTTAAGTAACTCATATTCTTTTTCATAGATTTTTGTTTCTCTTTCAACTTCTTGGGGGTCAACATCTACATATCCAGATAGTTTCTCAACGTAGTTTCTAATAATATGATCTAAATTAAGTCTATCTACCACTCTCCCCTCTTTGTCATATAATGTACAGTACTTGCTATTTGGCTCATGTCGCCAATGTGAGATATTATTCCATGTATAACCCAAAAGATTCTCTGGTTTTTTTGAATCGAGTTTTCCTGTTCGTGCCATCTCCTCAATCTTTTTTTTCCTCTCTCGTCTTCGAAATGCATAATGTTGCTCAAGCTGTATCTGGTTTAAATCAACGTCTAAGTCCTGGATCATAGTAGTGATATTTTTATCTGTGTTTTCTTTAAGTTCAGTGATAAAATAAAGGCCTGCCTCGTTTCCAACATCGTTATATACGACTCTTATCAAAGATTCTATTGCCTTTCCAAGTCTTTCTTTGTTTATAGATTCTATCTCTGGTGAAATGCTTAATGCAAAACCATCCGAGGGGATATTTTTTTTACCCATTTTGATATATTTCAAAAAATTATATTTTTTTTCAAGGGTTTTTATAGATGCCCCAATGGTTTCTTGGGCTGTTTTTAGGCTGGTACGTCTACTAGCTACAGTATGAAGTGCTTTTAGAACAGATTCTAGTAAAACAGAGTTTTTCCAAGATTCCATCCGCTCACCCTTTAAATTTTTATATATGTTATATGAATAGTTTATTAAAAAAAGTTTCTTTTGTAATTTATCATTCTTTTATATTAGTTTATAGTAAAATTTAAACCACTGTCTTCTTTTCAATTTTAATATGCATGAATGGGCTCTTGCTGAATCAATACTTGTGGCCAGTGTTGAAGCAGCCAAAAAAGAAAAATTAAAAAAAATTACAGAAATAGAAGTGCAACTTGGTGAACTTCAACAGATAAATAAAGATATTTTTCAAAATGCACTAGATGATTTAAAGAGCGTTCATAAAAATAAGCTTGTTGAAAAAGCAAAAATTAAAATTAATACCGAAGAAACAGAACTTAAATGCAAAAAATGTGAACACAAGTGGAAGTTTAGTGATATCAAAAAGAATTTAAATCCTGATGAAAGTGAGGCGATTCATTTTATCCCAGAAGTTGCTTTTGTGCATTCTCGTTGTCCAAAATGTAATAGCCCTGATTTTGAAATACTAAAAGGAAGAGGGGTATCAATCAAACATATAAAAGGAGAAAAATGATGGAATCTAGAATAAGTGTTATTGGTAAAAGACTTAATAACATAAAAAATATAATATCTGTAGCAAGTGGTAAAGGAGGTGTCGGAAAAAGCCTTGTCGCATCAACACTTGCACTTAATCTTTCAAAAAAAGGGAAAAAAGTAGGCCTTCTTGATCTTGATCTTTATGGTCCTTCATCTCATATTATTCTTGGTTTTAATGATTTTTCATTTCCAGAGGAAGATAATGGAATAATACCGCCAGAAATAGTTGAGATTAAATTTATGAGTATAGTTATTTTTACTGAAGATAAGCCATCTGCATTTCGCGGGGTCGATATTACAAATATTATAATTGAGCTTCTTGCAATTACTCAATGGGGGAGACTTGACTATTTAATTGTTGATATGCCACCCGGTATTGGTGATGAAACACTTGATGTTATAAATCTGGTAAAAAAAAGTAAGTTTTTGGTTGTAACCACACCTTCAAAAGTTGCAATGGGTGCAGTTGGAAAGCTTCTTAAAATGCTAAAGGAACAAAAGCTACCTATTTTAGGCGTTGTTGAAAACATGAAGATGAATAAAGGAAATTTTATTGAAAATAATGTGTCGGATCTAAATATTAAATATTTAGGGTCAATTAATTTTGATGGAAATTTAGAAGAATCTATTGGGGATCCTGATTCTCTATTAGAAACAATTTTTATGATTGATTTAGATTCAATTGTTGATAAAATATTATGATTGGAAGCTATGTTTTAGTAATCGAGAACGATAAAGATCAAAACATTCAGGTTGGTAAGCTAGGTAAATTATTTTTTAAAAAAGGTTTTTATGCTTATGTTGGTAGTGCATTAAACGGCCTTGAACAGAGAATAAACAGGCATAAACAGTCTAATAAAAATATGCATTGGCATATTGACTATCTACTTAATAAAACAAAGATAACAAATGTTTTTATTAAAGAAAGTAAAATTAAAGAAGAATGTGAAATTGCTTATATTTTTAAAGAAAAACTTAAATCTGTCCCTAAGTTTGGTTGCAGTGATTGCAATTGTCAAAGCCATCTTTTTTATGGTTCATTAGGAGATATCTCTTATTGTAAGAGGATTGCAAATCTTTTTTCTTTGATTTAACTTGAGATTAAAGGCAAACAGTAAATCTATTATACTAAAACATAAATATATTTTTATATATAAAAATAGAGCGGGTATAATATGTTTGTTAAAAATAATAATTTAACTAAGGGTTTATTTGTTTTATTAATCATATTAATGATTTTAATTTTGCCAACAACTTCAGCAGTTTTTATCCAATCTGTAAAAGATACAAATAAAGAAGATACATTGTATGTTGGTGGTAGCGGGTATGGTAATTACTCTAGTATAACTGATGCAATTAAAGATGCAAAAGATGGAGATACGGTGTTTGTATATGATGAATCTTCTCCTTATTATGAGAATATCTTGGTAAATAAAATTATTAATCTAATAGGTGAAAACAAAGAAACTACTATTATCGATGCTAGAAAAAACGGATCTGCAGTTCATCTTGAATCTTCAGGTGTGTATATCACTGGATTTACAATGAAAAACGCAAGTGATTTACATGGTGGAATATTTGTTAGATCAGATAATAATAAAATTATTGATAATATTATTTCAGAAAATTTATTCTATGGTATAGAACTTTTAAAATCTTTAAATAATAATATATCACAAAATGAACTAGAGAATAACGGAAATATTGGAATTGTTTTATTTCATTCAAATCATAATTCTATAATTGGTAATAACCTAACCGGTAATTCTAGAGCCATGGATTTATATTATTCATCATACAACAAAATAGCTGAGAATATATTTGATGATAATTATTTTACATTGGGGTTATATTGGGGCTATTCAACTGAATCTTCTTCACATAATACTATTAAAAAAAATACTGTATCAAATAACTACGGCGGTATTGAGATTTGGGGAAAATCTGAAGGCTACCTTTCAGATAATGTTATTATTGAAAATAATGTTTCTAATAATGAAGTTGGTATTTCTTTTAATCCATACACATCAGGTAATATAGTTTATCACAACAACCTTGTAAATAACACAAATTCTTTTACTGGTGAACCTAACAATGCATATGATTTTGGTGAAAATCAATGGGATAATGGAGAGGAGGGTAATTACTGGAGTGATTATAGAGAAAAATATCCAAATGCTGTTAAAAAACGTGGGAAACCTTGGATTTGGAATAATCCTTATAACATACAAGGTTTTGATAACGAAGATAGATATCCATTGGTTGATGAATGGCCAAAAATAAAATCCAAAGTTTTGCCAGTTAATAGAATTTCAATGTTAAAATCTATTTTTTTGGAAACATATGAGAATATTTTTACTTTTTTAAAGATTTTAAATCTTTTTTAGTTTCTTTTATTTACCTAAAAATAACTTATTTATAGAGAAAATTTTTTATATAAAGAATTTTATATATAAATGTAATTTAGAAAATATGTTGGAAGGTAATGAAATGAAGAGAATATTAGTACTTTTTATTATGATGTTATTAATAGGGAGCTGTGCCATAAGTACAGTTAGTTTATCTGAATCTATATCAGAAACAGAAAATATTTCAACAGATGAAATAAATATTCAAAGTTCAAACTCAGAGTTTTATACACATCAATACTCCCAAAGATATGCAATGATTGTAATTGGGGAGTACCAAACTAGCCAACATTACATATGGTTTTTAAAGGCTGCACAGAATCTATATAATGTACTTAAAAGTGAAAATTATGGTTTTTCAGATGATGAAATATTTGTGTTATTAACAATCAAAGGTCAATGGAATGAACCTGATATTTTTGATGATTCAATAGTCGATTATGAAGCTAGTGAAGCAAATCTCCAAAACGTTCTTGACAGATTCAAATCAGGTGGAGAAAATGAACTTTCATCAGATGGATTGTTATTCTTTACATTCATAGACCATGGTCGTAACGATGTTTTTGGGTTAGAAGGAGGAGATAGTGTATCCTCATCTGAACTCTATAGTTATACAGAGGGAATTAACGGACGTTCAATTTACATTTTCCAGCCATGTATGAGTGGTAGTTTTGTTGATGATATGTCAAAACCAGGACGAATTGTTGCTGCATCTGTATTGCCCTTCCAATCTGAAGGCGGATGGATAGAATCCTTTACAAGGGGTCTTGATGGAGTAACAGATAGTGATCATCCTAATGGGGCTATAGATAGTAGACCTGACGATGATAGGATATCATTTGAAGAAGCTTTTTATCAGGCTGCCTATCATATTCAAGATGATGCACCTCTAGGAAAATATTCTTTACTTGATGATAATGGTGATGGGAAGGGAAGTGCACCTTTCTTATTTGATGGGAAAGGTTACGATATAAATGATAAAACCAAAGATGGTTATAGAGCGTCTAGAGTATTTTATTTAACATATGAAGAGTTTCCATTAAATGTAAAAGCTAAAAAATCAGGAGAAAAAAATACAGTTAATTTTGAAGGAATAGCATCTGGGGGAGCACCTCCATATTCCTGGCACTGGGATTTTGGAGATGGAGAAACAAGTACAGATCAAAATCCAACACACACCTACGATGAAGAAGGAGAATATAAAGTAACGTTAACCGTTACAGATAGTAACGAGGATACAGGAGAAGATACCATCACAGTAAAAATCCCTCTATCAAAAAGCAAAGCAAGATTACTATATCTACAAGAATTAATCAGAAAAATATTCAAGAACCATCAAATAATTCAGCATATTCTAAATAATTTCTAGTTCTATCATTAAAAATATTTTTTTTCTCTAATATCCGCATTAATAGCAAAATATAACTTAATAAACTAATAATTATCATTTTCTTCTTAGATATATTTAATATTTTATTTATATTCTATATGCAAAACCTTAATACATACTTAATTATAGTATACCTGGGAGAGTAAATGGTAGCTGTAATTTATTCTACTATAGATGATATAAAAGATGCTCGAAGGATAGCAAAGATACTTGTTGAAGAGCAACTAGTAGCATGTGTAAATATAATCCCAAATGTTGAATCTTACTATAGATGGAAAGGTAAAACTGAGGATGAGAAAGAAATAATCCTTATTGCAAAAACAACTGATCAAAACATTAAAAAAACATTACAACGAACAAAAACACTACATCCATATGAAGTGCCAGATATAGTTGTTCTCCCTATAATCGGTGGAATTAAAGAATATCTTGACTATATAACAAATGAGACATCATGAAATTAGTCACTCTTTTATCAAGTGGAATAGATTCACCTGTTGCAACATATTTACTTTCAAAAAAAGTTACAGATATAATTTTTTTACATGTAGATATAAAGCCTTTTACAGATGAAAAAGAAAAAGAAAATTTTTTAAAGATCGCTAAAAAATTAAAAGAAATTATAGGTTCTAATGTTAAAACCTATATCGTATCTCATGGTGAAAATCTGGATAAGTTCATTAGAAAATGCGATAAAAAATATACTTGTATATTTTGTAAAAGAATGATGTTGCGATATGCAGAAAAAATTGCTGAAAAAGAAAATGCAATGGCAATAATAATGGGGGATTCTTTAGGTCAAGTTGCATCACAAACACTTGATAACTTAAATGTTATTGATAAAGCAATAAATATAGCTGTTCTAAGACCTTTAATCGGTTTTGACAAACAAGAAATAATAAAGATTTCCAAGAGAATAAGTTTTTATGATTTATCAATTCTACCTTCAAAGCAATGTACGGCTGTTCCAAATAAGCCTTCAACTTCTGCAAAAATTGAGAAAATCCTTCTAGAGGAAAAAAAACTAGAAATCAAAAAACTTGTTGAAAAAACAGTAAAAGATGCTAAAATAGTTAAAATTTAAAATCAATATTTTCAGACCAACCAGATACAACATTTTCCTTTTGATCTATTTTTTTTATATATGGTTTTATGTCTATAACAGGTGTTCCTTCCATAGCATCAAGTCCTCTGACTTTAAGAATATTTCCTTTTCTTTCTATTAAATCAACTACTGAATATCCCACTGGATTTGGATGATTTGGAGAACGAGTGACAAATACACCATGAGGTTTTTCTTGCCATGGGGTTCTAACCATCAAATTGTATCCTTTTGTTTTGTCAAGCCAGTAAAAAATATGTAAATGAGAGTATTCTTCTATATCACAGAGTCCTTCGACAAATTCTTTTTCTATTTCAATTTCAGATATGTCTTTTGTTCCCTGTCTGGGTGCTTGTTCTCTTGTCTTGTATGGCGAATGAATGATACCTATTATTTTTAAATCAATGTTTATTTTCTTCATTTTTCCATTCTCCTTCTTTTAAAAAGTTCAATTTTATCAAGAGGATTAGTCATTGGTTTTTCGCTGTGATACACATTTATTGTATTTAAACCAGTAAATTTCTTTTCAATTTCGTCTAATTGTTTTACAGATAGCGGTTTTTCTTTACAGGGTCTAAGGGGGGTATTGATTTGTACTTCATCGGGATTGATTTCACGTGTTTTATCAGCAATTTCTTTTACAAACTTTTTATTTTTATCTATAAACATTGTTTGGGTAGCAAATTTACCTTTAAACTCACTCCTCATTTTTTTTATCCCTTCAAATGTTTGTTTGAAATTTATTTCTTTTACCGGCTTATTTATTTTTTGAAATAAATCTTGATTTGGGGCATCTAGTTTTGCAACTATTATATCAATTTTTTTTAAAGCATCCCTTACTTCTTTTTTATAAAGTAATGTAGAATTTGTAAGAATAGCAATTGGCAGATCTGATAGTTCTCTTATTTTTGTTATTGCTCTATCTATGTTTTTTGCAAGAGTTGGTTCTCCTGTACCAGATAAAGTTATTACATCGGGCTTAGTTTTTTTTAAAGCGTCGTTTAGTTCATCTTCTAGTTTATTTATTGATATAAAATTTTTTCTTTTTATTGTGTGTTTTTCAGTTTGTTGAAGTTGACAATATGTACATTCAAAAGAACAGATTTTTTTATTAGAGCATATTAAGTCAGCGCCTAGTGAACTACCTAATCTCCATGAGGATACAGGTCCATATATTATATTCATATTGTTTTTTTATCAATATGAGTTTGTTTATTAATCTTATGAATAAAATTATTGATAACCTTATTTTTGTATTTCATTCCTTTTTTTATTCAATTTATCATAACAAAAAATCATATTTTTAATATAATTTATTACAAATATTATTTATATCGATGTCTATAATAAAACTATATTATGATATTTATTTTAAGTAAAATGGAAATCTTTATATATCTACCGAATATACTATATGGTGTAGAATGTAGTATGTATTATACTACATGTTGTATTTTATTTTTATCTGGAGAGATTTGCATGGAGTGTCCATACTGCCACAAAGAAGACACAAAAGTTACTGATTCTCGTGATACTGGTTCAATCTCAATTAGGCGTAGAAGAGAGTGTCTTTCATGTGGGAAAAGATTCACCACATACGAATACATTGAATTATCCCCTATCTATGTTATTAAAAAGGATGGAAGACGTGAAAAATTTGAAAGAACAAAAATTAAAAAAGGCATAATGAAAGCACTTGAAAAAAGACCAATTTCTCATGAAAAAACAGAAGAGATCCTTGATGAAATCGAGGAAAAAGTTCGTAGAAACGGCTCTGAAGAAATAGACAGCGAAGCTATAGGTGAATTTGTTATGGATTCTTTGAAAAAAACAGATCATGTGGCATATATTAGATTTGCATCAGTCTACAGAAGCTTTGCAGATATATCATCATTTGAAGAAGAGATTAAAAACTTAGCAAAACAGAACGTTGTAGGAGGAATTAATAAAAAATGATTAGAAAAATCAGAAAACGAGATGGAAAAATTGCAGATTTCAATCCAATTAGGATAACAAATGCTATTTGGAAGGCAGCCCAGGCAGTAGGAGGAAAAGATCATAGAAAAGCCGCAGAACTAACAGATAAAGTTATAGAAATGATAGAAAAAGGACTTAATAAGGGGGAAATACCAACAGTAGAACAAGTTCAGGATTGTGTTGAAAAAACACTTATTGAACAAGGTCACGCAAGGACTGCTAAAGCATATATTCTATATCGTCACCAACATCAAGATATTAGAGAAATCGGCGGTTTGTTAAAGGATATAGATGTCGTAGATGGATATCTTTCAATGATGGATTGGAAGGTAAAAGAAAACAGTAACATGAGTTACTCTCTGCAGGGATTAAATGTTTATGCCACAGAAAATATAATCTCACATTACTGGCTAAATAAAATATATCCACCAGAATTAGGTGATGCACATACCAATGGAGACTATCACATTCATGATCTAGGTACACTTGGTGCATACTGCGTCGGCTGGGACCTAAAAGATATCCTATTGAAAGGTTTTAAGGGAGTAGCTGGAAAAATTGAAAGTAAACCAGCAAAGCATTTTGGAACAGCTTTAATGCAGATTGTAAATTATCTGTATACTCTTCAGGGGGAAGCGGCAGGTGCTCAAGCTCTATCAAATTTTGATTCCTTGCTTGCACCGTTTATTCATTATGATAACATAAAATATAAAGAAATAAAGCAAGAAATGCAAAAATTTTTGTTTAACATGAATGTTCCAACACGTGTCGGGTTTCAATCACCTTTTAGCAATATAACAATGGATTTACATGTTCCAAACTATATGCTAGATGAACCAACAATAATTGGAGGAGAATTAAAGGATGATAACTATAGTGACTTCCAAGATGAAATGGATATGATAAACCATGCATTTGCTGAAATCATGTATGAAGGTGATGCTAAAGGAAGACCATTTACGTTTCCAATACCAACATATAATATTACTAAAGATTTCGACTGGGAAAATGAAGGCCTGGATCCAATATGGAAAATGACATCAAAGTACGGGGTTCCATATTTTTCAAACTTTATAAATTCTGATATGAAACCAGATGATGCTAGGAGTATGTGTTGTAGATTGCGCCTGGATAACAGAGAACTTCGTAAACGCGGCGGTGGTTTATTTGGCGCGAATCCAAAGACTGGTTCAATCGGCGTTGTAACAATCAATATGCCAAGAATAGGCTATTTATCAAAAGACGAAAATGAGTTTTTTGAAAGATTAGATGTTCTGATGGATAGAGCAAGGGATAGCCTTGAAATTAAAAGAGAAGTAATTGAAAATCTGACATTTTCTGGCTTGCATCCATATTCAAAATTTTACTTATCTGATGTTAAAGAAACTTATGGGGAATTTTGGAAGAATCATTTTAGTACAATAGGTTTAATCGGTATGAATGATGCTCTTCTTAATTTTATGAATAAAAGTATTGCTGATCCTGAGGGCATAAAATTTGCTGAAAAAGTAATGAATCACATGAGAGATAAACTTGCTGATTATCAGGAGGAGACAGGAAATATTTTCAATCTTGAAGCAACCCCTGCAGAGGGCGCTAGTTATAGAATAGCAAGGGCAGATAAAAAAAGATACCCTGATATAAGAATCTACAACCAAGAAAAATATAACAACAATGGCGATAAGGTAGAACCCTATTATACAAATTCAACGCAACTTCCATCAGGTTACACGTCAGATGTATTTGAGGCTTTAGATTTACAAGATTCATTACAATCAAAATATACTGGAGGAACTGTATTACATATCTTTTTAGGAGAATCCGATCCTGATCCAAATGCAACCAAAAAATTCATAAGAAAAGTAGCTGAAAATTACACTCTTCCATATTATACTCTTACACCAACTTTTAGTATATGTCCAAAACATGGTTATATTTCTGGTGAACATGAGTTTTGTCCGAAATGTGATGAAGAAATAGGTTATAAAGGAGGGAATTAAATGAAAGAAAAATTAGAAAATAAAAGGACTAGATGCGAAGTATACTCACGCGTTGTAGGTTACTTAAGACCTGTGAATCAATGGAACAAAGGAAAACAGCAGGAATTCTATGATAGAAAAATGTTCAAACAAAGAAAGGAAGAAAAAATCAAGGTTAAAATTCAATGAAAATAGGTGGATTTCAAAAAACAACTTTACTTGATTATCCTAAGCATGTTAGTGCTATTATTTGGACAGTTGGATGTAATTTTCGCTGTCCTTTTTGTTACAACATTGATTTAGTGAAGGAAAAATCTGATTTATTTTCTGAAGATGAAATTTTGGATTTCTTAGAAAAAAGAAAAGATTTTCTAGATGCTTTAGTAATCTCAGGTGGTGAACCATTTTTACAAAATGATCTGAAAGAATTCTGTAGACAAGTAAAAAAAATCGGATACAAAATAAAAATTGATACAAATGGTACTTTTCCTGATAAATTAAAACAATTTATAGATGAAAAACTTGTAGACTATGTTTCGATGGATATAAAAGCACCTAAAGAAAAATATAACAGACTTTCAGGTATAAAAACTGATATAAAAAAGATTGAAGAATCAATAAATATCTTAAAAAAATCGGATATCGACTATGAGTTTAAAACAACAATTGTCCCTAATTATTTAGATAAAGAAGATGTAATGAAAATTGCAAACTGGATTAAAGGTTCAAAAAAATATTTCCTCCAGCAGTTTAAGAATGATATACCTGTGATATCATCTGATTTAGAAAAACTTAAACCTTATTCTGAAGAATACTTACAAAATATTTTAAAAGAAATCAAGTTATATTTCAAAGAGTGTAAGTTGAGAGGAACATGACTGTTGTTAGCCAAGAAATACAAGATGATTTAGCACTTGCAAAAAAAGTTTTATCAGAAAAAGATTTATCGATTGTCCTTGTGGGCTATGGTAAAATTTGGAAAGAAAAAAAAGGAGCTGGTGTTAAACCAATATTTGATTTAATTGATGAGATGGGTGATGAACTTAACGAGTATGTTGTTGGTGACAGAATTCTTGGTAAAGCCTCAGCGTTTTTATGTAGATATGCAAACGTTAAAGCTGTTTATTCTCCTCGAGCAACAAAGACTGCTATTGCAATTTTAATTCTTGGGGGTATCCCTTGTCAGGTTGATCAGATGATACCTTTTATCAAAAACCGAGAAGGAACAGGTTTATGTCCTTTTGAAGATTTATTAAAAGATGTCGAAAAACCTGATGTTGCATATAAAATTATAAAAGAGAAGATATTATAGCGATTTTTGAGTTGAAAAAATATGGATTTTGAACTAGCAATTATTGGGGCAGGGCCAGCTGGTTATTCAGCTGCGATATATGCCGTAAGATCAGGTATAAAAACAATTCTTTTTGACGATGGAGTAGGTGGAGGTCTTGCTTCTATTGCGCCTAACATTGAAAACTATGCGGGCTTTGAATCAATAACTGGTATGGATCTTATGGAAAAAATGAAAAAACATGTGGAAAACTATACTAAGATTAATTTCAACGAAGAGGTTATTGATATATCAAAAGAAAACGATGAATTTTTAATTAAAACAGGTAAAAAAAAGTATAAAGTAAAGTCAGTTTTAATTGCTACTGGTACAAAGCATCGTAGACTAAATGCTCCAGGTGAAAAAGAATTGTCTGGTAAAGGTATTTCATATTGTGCAACTTGTGATGGTTTTTTTTTCAAAGAGAAAAAAGTAGCTATAGTTGGTGGTGGAAATTCTGCCTTAATTGAAGCAATTTATCTTAAACAAATAGGATGTTCTGAAGTATATGTCATTCATCGTAGAGATCAATTTAGGGCTGAGAAGAGTTATGTTGAAGAGGCCAAAGAAAAAGGCGTAAAATTGATTTTAGAGAGCGTTGTAGAAAAAATAAATGGAGAAGATAAGGTTGAATCTTTAGATTTAAAAAATAAAAAAACTAATAAAATATCTATACTTGAAATAGACGGTGTTTTTGTTTCAATAGGTGAAATCCCTCAAAATAATCTTGCAAAAAAACTTGGTTTAGAGCTTGATGAAAGAGGTTTTATTAAGGTTGATACACAGGGTAGAACAAGTGTTAAAGGGGTGTATTCTGCTGGAGATATAACTGGGGGCCTCAGACAAGTTATTACAGCTGCTGCAGAAGGGGCAGTTGCTGCTCTTGCAACAACAGAGGTTCTTGGTAAAAAATATCCTTATTAGATTAACTTAATGAATTTTATAATATTATAAAAAAATTTATATAATAAAAAACTCTTATAATATTTCAAGGTTAGAACGAGATGAAAAAAATAATAGTATGTTTTTTAGTTTTCATGCTTTTAACAGTCGGTGTTAATAGTTTTTTTGTAGAAGGAATAACAATTGAAGAAATAAAACAAAACAATTTAAAAATAAACATCAAAGAATATGATTATATCAATCCATCTTTTTATAAAACATGGGAACACAAAGATTTTGGCGCCGCCTTTGGTTATAAATCAATAGTTTACAACGGAAATATCTATCAAATTGTAAGATTAGGTCAAAAAGAAGGATATGTTGTATTAAATGATACTGTATGTATAGTAAAATATGATGCTAACACAGGCAAAGTATTAAATTTTGATATTCTTACCGAGGAAATAACAGCTGGTCCTGAAGCACTAATTCAGCACAAAAATCAGATATATGTTCTTGGTACACATACTGACCGTAAAGAAGAAAATAATAATTTTGTGTTGAAATATGATTTAGATCTAAAATTAGAAAATATTTACTATATATTTAACTCAAATGACTATAGATACTCTCCATTAGATATGGTTAGTGATAATGAAAATATATACATTACAGGTACAGTTAAGAAAAATGAAGAAGATGCAGATAGAGATATTTTTGTAGCAAAATTTGATAGTAATCTTGGGTTAGTTTGGAATACAAGTTGGGATTATGAAAGGAAAAATCAAGATTTAACCTGGACTGGGTCAATAATAACTACATATGGTAATTATGTTTATGTAACTGGTTGTCTATCATCAAATGATGACGGCTTTTTACTAAAAATTTCAAAGAAAGATGGGATTTCTGATTTTGTTATCACAGAAAATGTCTACGAGGGATGTGCTGTTGATGCAGCTAATGAACAAATATATGTTGCCTATCCTTATAGTATCAATGGTGGGTCTAACATTAAGTTATGTGCCTATGACATAAATCTTAATTTGACTTGGTGTGAAATATTAGATATAGCTAAAGATGACATTGTCGAAGATATACTTGTTTCTGGGGATTCAATATATATCACAGGTACAGTAGTAGAGATAGATCCGAGCGAACCATTAAATCCGATGCTAAGCAACGCATATATTTTAAAATATAATTTATTAGATAATTGTGAAGATTGGACTAAATTAGTAAAAGAAAAAACATCATATGGCTTTTCTATAAATGCTGACGATAATAATTTGTATCTTTCCGGGGCAATCGTAAAAATTATTGGTCTCAGACTCTACAGTTTTGTTTTAAAATGTACAAAAGAAGGAAAAATTAAATCAAAAATATTAAATCATAAGAAAATTGATAAAAACAAATTTTTCCTTTCATTTTTTAATAAAATGCTAGTTGATTTTCCAGATTTAAATTTATTATTTAAAAATATTATAGATTTTTTAAAAATCACCTCTAAGGAACTCGTTGGATGTAGGTCGTAAGCCCCTTTGTAACAGGAGAACAATCAATTTTTTTCATTTTTTAGAAGACAGAAGAACACATATAAAATGAAATACTAATAGCAACATAAAATGGATGAAGTAGAACATAATGAAAAAACATTAAAGGAAATTCAAAGAACGAGAGAAGATATTAAAAAAGGAAAATATCTTAATTTGGGAGAAGCAAAAAAGAGATTAAAACTTTAATTTATCAGAAAAATATTACATTTTGTTAGATTTAATAGAAAAGTATATAAATTAGTTTAACTAATATAAACTTAGGTGAACTTAGTATGACTCAAGCATTGATAAAATTAAATGAAAATATCAATCGTGTTTTGAATATTGTTAAAGCCAAATATGATTTTAAAGATAAAAGTGAAACGATCGAATTTATTGTAAAAAAATATATTGAATATGAAAATGAACCTGAATTAAAACCAGAATTCATTGAAAAGATTAAGAAAATCAAAAAAGAAAAAAGTATCCGAGTAGATGATTTCGCCAAGAGGTATGGCTTAGATGTATAATCTAGAAATAAAGCCTACTGCAGATAAAATTTTTAAGAAACTTGCTAAAAAGAATAAAAAACAATTAATCACGATTCACAAAAAAATTCAGGAAATAAGATCAAAACCAAATCATGAATATAAACATCTTAGGCCACCTTTGCAAAACTTTTCAAGAGTTCACATTAATTCTCATTTTGTATTAATCTTCGATATAAATCATACAGAAGAAGTTGTTACAGTTTATTATTTTGGCCATCATGATGATGCTTACAAGTGGAGACCAACTGTAAATTAAGTTGTTTGGTGTAGGCAATAAGCCCCTTTGTGTGCTATAGTTATTCCAAAGTATTTATTAAATCCAAATTTCTATTTTCTATAATTTTTATTATCTCTTCTGCACTTTTTCTAATTGTATCTGTCATTTCTCCTTTCATACTTTTAGGTTGTATACCAAGTAGAAATATATTTTTAACATATCGCTCCAGATAATTTATAAGAACAGACAAGGGTATTCCATGTGTGCTAATGTGCATAACACCAATTTTTTCCTTAGGAACTTTACGAATTTCACCTGGTTTTAGATTCATATCAACCGAATCAATTAAAACTAGTTTTTCTGGTTTATAATCCTTAATTTTACCAGTATAATTCTCAGGTACAGTTCCGGCATCAATAATCTCAATATCATCTAATTTTTTTTGTTTTAAAACATCTGCGATATAAGGTCCCACCGCATCGTCGCCTCCATCTCTATTACCGATGCACATCACAAGATATTCCATAAAAATCAACATTTTTTAATTATACCGCGTGCAGCGATAACACCTGTTGCTGCAGATGCAATAATCCCGCGGGAGACACCTGCACCATCTCCTGCTACAAAAAAATCAGGTTTATTTGTTTCCATATTTTTATCTACAATATAGCGCATAGAATAAAACTTAATTTCAGGTGCATATAAAAGAGTAGAATCAGAGCTGACACCAGGAATGACCTTATCTAGTTGGTCTAAACCCTCGATAATATTTGTGACTATTCTATAAGGCATAGCCATCGAAATGTCACCAGGAGTTGCATTTTTAAGTGTGGGGTTAACATATGATTTTTCGATCCTTTTTCTTGTAGATCGTCTACCATCACGAAGATCCTCAAGCCTTTGAATAATCGGCATCTTTCCCCCTATAGTTGTGGCAAGTCTAGCAATACTCATACCGTATTCTGTAGTATTTTCAACTGGCTCAGTGAGCTCTACAGTTGTAAGAAATGCAAAGTTTGTATTCTTTGATTTTTCAGTATTGCTGGAATGACCATTTACACCTACATATCCGCCGTATTCTTCCATCACAACAAATCCATTAGGACAAGTACAAAAAGTCCTAACAAAATCATCATGTATTTTTGTAGTGATATGAAATTTCGGGTCCCAGGCATACTCAATAACATTTTCCATTACAACAGCAGGGACTTCTACTCTAACACCTATATCTATTGGTGCAAAACGAGTTTTTATATTGTTTTTTTTGGCAATTGTTGAAAGCCAATCAGCACCAGATCTTCCCACACATGCTAGTACAAATTTTGATTCAATAATCTTTTCTTGATCTGTATAAATCTTAAATTTTTGGTCTTTTACAATTTCAAGAACCTTTGTGTTTAATAAAAATTCAACACCCTTGCTTTCAAGATATCTTCTTATAGAGTTAATAACAGTTGGAAGTCTATCAGAACCTATATGACGCTGGGGTATAGGTATAAATTGGATACCGACTGAAGAAGCTTTTTTTTCAAGTTCATGGGTGTTTTTTCCATATAATTTATCAGATGCCCCATGTTCAAGAAAAATATCATCAATCTTTTTTACAAGGTCATCTGCTTCTTTTTTTGATACAAATTCTTCTAAATTACCACCTATATCCGGTCGCAAATTTAATTTACCATCTGAAAGACCACCTGCACCACCAAGACCACATAGAATGTTACATGGCTTACATTTCAAACATCTAATAAACAAACCAAGAGAGGGACATTTTCTCTCGTTGATATCTTTACCTTTATCAATTAATAATACTTTTAAATCTGAATTCTCTGCTAATTCATAAGCTGCAAAAAGACCCGCAGGTCCGGCTCCTACAACCACCACATCATATTGCAAGTAATATCAAAAACCATGATTTGATTTAAAAAAGTTGTGAAAAAAGAATATAATTTTTATTTATTCTCCTTCAAACTCTACAATTGAATAAATGTTTTCTCCTTTTAGTTTGTCTCTACCTTTAAGATCAGTTAATTCTACTATAAATGCGCATTCTACAACTGTTCCACCTAGTTTTTTAACTAGCCTTCTAGCTGCATCAGCAGTACCAGCTGTTGCAATTAAATCATCAACAATTAAAACACGTTCACCTTTTTCAATTGAGTCTCTATGTATTTCAATTTTATCTTTACCATATTCCAAGGTGTATTCTTCTGATTCACATTCAGCTGGAAGTTTACCAGGTTTTCTTATAGGTACAAAACCACAATGAAGAAGATATGCAAGAGGAGCACCAAAAATAAAACCACGGGATTCAATACCAATTACTTTGTCAATTTTTTTATCTTTGTATCTTTTATACAAAAGATCGATCGTTTCTTTAAATCCATCAGGATCTTTTAAAAGAGTAGTTATATCTCTAAACATTATACCTTCTTTTGGCCAATGAGGAATAGTACGTATCTTTGATTTTATTGATTTAGTCATATTTACACCTTTATTATCTCATAAGCAAAAAGCTTTTTTAGTTATTTCTATTCCGAGAACTATATGTCAGTAAAAATTGGGATAATAGGTGGCAGTGGATTATACGAGATGGGTGTACTAAAAGATACTGAAGAAATAGAAATAGAAACACCTTTTGGAAGACCATCAGATAAAATAACTATCGGAAAAATAAAAAATAAAGAAGTAGCTTTTTTACCAAGACACGGGAAGGGACATAAATATCCGCCTCATCAGGTTAACTATCGTGCAAATATTTTTGCTATGAAAGAATGTGGTGTAGAATATCTTATTTCAACAGCAGCAGTAGGAAGCATGAAAAAAACAATAAAACCAGGTGATTTTGTAATAGCAGAACAATTAATCGATAGATCTTTTAAGCGAGCAACTACTTTTTTCGAAGATGGAATTGTTGCGCATGTAGGTTTTGCAGATCCATTTTGTAAAAAACTATCAGATTTATCTTATGAAACAATAAAAAAACAAGATTTGGATGTACACAGAGGAACATATATCTCTATGGAAGGTCCACAATTTTCAACAAGAGCTGAATCAAGATTATACATATCATGGAATGTAGATGTAATTGGGATGACACTAGCACCCGAAGCAAAACTAGCAAGAGAAGCTGAGATGTGCTTGTGTGGGATTCTTACTGTCACAGACTATGACTGTTGGTATGAAGCAGAAGAAGATGTAACTGTGGGTAATGTAGTAGAAATTCTAAAAAAGAATAATAAAAACCTGGCTAATATAATAGAAAATCTAATTCCAAGGATTGATTACAAGCGTACATGTAACTGTAAAAATGCGTTAGAAGGAGCCTTAATAACATCTCTTGATTTAATAAAGAAAAATGTAAAACCAGAAATTAAAAAGACTCTTTTGAAAAAATATCTAAAATGAGTTATTGTTTTCCAGAAAAAATATGCATTTTTAATAAACAAAAAAATATCCCGCTTGTTATAAGTAAAAAAGGTAAAATAAAAACAAGAAAAAATACCTGGAATGACTGTTCTATTAATACATTATAAAACAATATACCAACAATTAGTATAAAAAATAATGATTGCGGTAAAAAAATGATTAAGTAATAATAGTATTTAGTAACCGAAGTAATGTTTTTTTTATCTGAGTACATGATTTTTTTAGCTTTTTTAACAACTGTTGTATATGTCATCACGTAGATGACTATAAAAAATAAGACGATATAAACAAGAAAAATAGTATAAATTAGTATTAGTGATTTATCTTTTATAATGTAATTTTCTCCTATAATACTTTTAGCAAAAATAAAAAATATTATAAGAGAAATTATAAAAATTATCCATCCTATTTTTAATTTTGAAAATTTCATAATATTTATCGTTATGATTTATTTTATGTTAATTTTTTTGGAAAAAATTAATTTCTTTTCTTAACATTTCTAACAGACAAGATGAACAACATTAACCAGACTGTTCCAGAAAAAAAATCAGCTATAAGAGAAAGCCATAGATTCATGGTTGCAAAAGTAATAGCTAAGATAAAAAGACCGACTGTAGTAAGACTGGCAGAATATAAGTTAAGACTTGTTTTCCCATTCCATACATCTCTAAGTTGAGGAAAAAGAATAACACCAAACATTAACCCAACAGTTGCAATAACAATATCCTGCCATTTATCAAAACTAAACAAAGTAATCAATATTTCCTGCGGCATCAAAGCAACTGCAACCATAGAATATAAATAAACCTTTTGCATGGGATGAAAATACTATGAAGAAAAATATTAAACTCTCTCAGGGTGCCGGCGGAGAACAGATGGATATACTAATAAAAGAGAAAATCCTAAAATATTTTGAAAAAAAAACTGGTGAAGTAACACTTTCTATGCTTGATGATTCTGCAGTAATTGATGATATCGTTTTTAGTACAGATTCACATACCGTGCGACCCTTGATATATCCAGGTGGGGATATTGGTAGTCTTGCTGTTGCAGGAACAATAAACGATATATCAGTTATGGGTGCAGAACCAATAGCGTTATCTGCTGGTTTTATAATAGAAGAAGGTTTTTCAGAAGAAACATTTGAAAAAATAATAAAAAATATGGGAAAAACAGCAGAAAATGCAGGTGTTCCGATAGTTACTGGTGATACAAAGGTAGTTGAAAAAGGTGCCATTCAAGAGTTTATGATAAATACTAGTGGAATTGGTAGAAGAACTAGTCTTTTAGATCAAAACATAGAAACAGTAAAAAAATACAGAGAATTTGACAGTAGATGGCTTGTCGACTCTAATTTAAAACCTGGTGATAAACTGATTTTATCAGGAAATATTGGTGAACACGGAGTAGCTTTGATGTCTTATAGGGAAGGATATGGCTTTGAAACAAAGATAAAATCAGATGTAGCACCATTAAATAAACTAGTTGAAAAAGCACTAAAAATAGGGGGAATAGTTTGTGCAAAAGATCCCACTCGCGGGGGTCTTTCAAATACTGTAAATGAATTCAGTGAAAAATCAAAAACAGGTATACTTCTTTATGAAGAAAAAATACCAATTCCGGAAGGTGTAAGATCAGCTTGTGATATGTTAGGAATAGATCCTCTTGAGATTGGAAACGAAGGAAAAGTAGTTTTTGGTGTTGTAAAAGAAAAAGCAGATCAGGTTTTAAAAGAAATTAAAAAACATCCATTAGGAAAAAATGCTTCTATTATTGGTGAAGCATCAGACGAAATAAAAGATGTTGTTTTAGAAACCATTGTTGGTGGTAGAAGAATGCTTCATAAACCTATTGGGGATCCAGTACCAAGAATTTGTTAAGTAAGTTTATAAATATTTAAAATATTAATTCATCTGGATGCATCTAAAAAAGTTGTTTGGATTGACGCTAATTTTTTTATGTTTAACCTCTGGTTTATTTTTAACACCTTCTGTAAATGCTGATGGATGTGTTTTTATCCCAACTGTTGAAGAATGGGTTATGTCCTATGAAGAAAAACAGATGGCACTGATAAACTATGAAGATGGAATTGAAGAGCTTACTATAGCAGTTGATATAAAAAATAGTAGTCTTAACGCATCTCAAGCGTTTTGGATATTTCCTGTACCTGGTAAACCCAAGGATGCAAATATAGATATCACAAAAGATGTTGATTTTTATCTTTGGGGAGAAGAAGATATTAGAGATAGTGCTAAGGATGATATTTTTAGTTCAATTTTTTTTATGACGATGTCTCAACTGTATATTGCAGGAGTTCCAATAATTGCTTATTATACTAATAGTATGTTTCTTACTGCCTCTAAAGAAGAAAATATAAATGTTTATGAGCACGTTGAGAAAATGGGTATAACATCTGAACTAATACACGCTAATACAAGTAATGCTTTAGATTTATATCTTGGGGATAAAAATATCACTCTTCCAGATGAATCAATAGAGGTAATAAATGAATATATAGGTAAAGATTATTCTTTTGTTGTATCTTGGATATCTGATCTAGATACTTTCAAAAAAGAAGCATATGATGATGATTTTTATGGTTATTACTGGGGTTATCAGGAGCCTCATTATTTTTTTGGTTTAACTGTAACATTTCCAACTGATGACATTTATTACCCGATGAAACTTACAAGCATTTATGGTGAAAAAATTATACCAATTTTGATACAGATTGATGGTCATGTCACACCAAAAAACAGTTACAATGGGATGGATACAACATATTACAAAGACTATACTGAAATTGAAATACAAACAGAATCAAATGATTTTACAGAGGATCTGTGGATAAAAAACCAAGCACCACAAAGTGTTCAAACAGCAGGTTTCATTTGTTCAAATTTACCTTTAATATCGATTTTAATTTTTATGTTGTCATCAATTTTTGCAAGTTTGATATCAACATTTATTGTGTATTATAAATTCAAACCGGACTACTTGAAATTTGCATTAATTGGTCTTGGTAATTTTTTATCAATTTTTTTTGTTTTTGCGATTTGCTCAGTTTTAAAGGTGAGTCAGAGTTTTGTAAGTAAACCAGTAAGAGATAAAAACACTTCAAAAAATTTTATTTTAGGATTTAGACTTACATTTATGATTTTAGGTTTAATAAGTATTGTTACATTTTTATTGGTTTTTGTAAGTTTTTACTTTCTTTTTATATTGATGTCTTTGTTGCTAGTTATAGGAATTTTAATGTTTATATATGGTGGAATTAAAAGCCCAAGGATTACACTATATACAGCGCTTTTAAGCATATTTTTCTTCATGTTTTTATTAGTCTTCAGCCTTATGTTTAATCTTATTTTATATTAATTATTTTCATTTTCAATTACATAAATTTTTAAATACTTCTTTGGATTACCAAAGAACGTTAGATTAGCAATTATAGATATTTGCGGAGGCAATATTTTATGGCAAAAGGCTTGACAAAAGCATTTAAAAAAGCGCTTTGGGTTTATCATTGTAATAGTGGTTCTTGTAATGGTTGTGATATTGAAATTATTGCGGCTTTATGTCCTCGTTATGATGTTGAGCGTTTTGGTATCAAACTTGTTGGTACTCCTCGTCATGCGGATGTTCTTTTAGCTACAGGTCCTGTTACCCGCCAGCAGGCAAAAAGGGTTAAACGTGTTTATGATCAAATGCCTGATCCAAAGGCTGTTATTTGTGTTGGTAACTGTGGAAACACGGGTGATGTTTTCTATGAGTCATATAATTTAGTTGGCCCCATCGATGAGATAATACCTGTAGATATATACGTGATTGGATGTCCTCCCAGACCTGAGGCGATAATAAATGCAGTAGCAAAGGCATGGACAAAACTTGAAACATTGGAGGCGAAAAAATAATGCCGAAAAAAAAGAATGAAAAATTAGATGCAGAAGGCATTGTAAAATATTTTAAAGATAAGTTTAAAAAAGATATTAAATCAGCTGATATACATAAGAAAACAGCAGGCTCTAAGAAAAAAGAATTTGTAAATATCTGGATAAAAATTGATAAAAAAATCTTTAAAGATTTTGTTAAACATTTATGTGAATATCAATTCCCTCATCTAGCTGTTGTTTCAGGTAATGATCTTGGAAAAAATATTGAATTAATATATCATTTCTCCGTTAATTTTGGTAAACCCTTAGAAGAAATTTCGTTAAATGTTTCTGTGGAACTTCCTAAATCTAAACCTGAGATTGAAACGATATGTGATTACATACCTGGAGCTCTAATAACAGAGCGGGAGAAACAAGAGATGCTTGGAGTTAAAATAAAGGGCATCCCTGATGAAAGAAGATTGTTTTTACCAGATGATTTTCCTAAAGATGTTTTTCCATGGCGAAAAGACGGAAAAGGAATGGATGAATTTGTCAGAAATCTACATGAGAATGATAAGGTGAAAAAATAATGACAGAAACTAAAAATACAAATAAAATGACCTATCAAATTCCTGTAGGTCCAATTCATCCAGCATTAAAAGAACCAGTTATGTTTAATTTCGAAATCGATGGTGAACGAATTGTTGATGTTGATGTAGAACTAGGTCATGTCCATCGAGCAATTGAATGGGCAGGTTCAAGAAGAAACCCTGTGCAGATTTTATATTTAGCAGAACGTATCTGCGGTATTTGTGCATTTTGTCATCCTCTTGCTTTTGCTAGAGCTGTAGAATATGCCGCAGATATAGAAGTACCGGAGAGAGCACAGTATCTTCGAGTTGTTCAAGGTGAACTAGAAAGGATATGTTCACATATGCTTTGGGCAGGAGTAGCCGCCCATGAAATAGGATTTGATAGCGTACTCTATCTAACATGGGAAATGCGAGAAAAAGCACTTGATCTAACAGAATATCTAACAGGTAATAGGGTAACAAAAGCAATTACTATGATTGGTGGTGTAAGAAGAGATATTACAAATGATATGATTCCAAAGATAAATGAAACTTTAGATTATTTCAAAGCAAATTTTGAAAAACTCCGTAAAGTATTTTTAGAAGATAAAACAGTTAAAGTCAGAAGTCAAAATTGTGGTATTTTAACCTATGAAGACGCGATGAAATTATGCGCAGTGGGACCTACTACTAGGGCTTCTGGTGTTAAAAAGGATGTGAGAGTAGATCATGCATATGCTGCTTACGGAGATTTAGATGTTGATTATATCACTCCTGATATTTTAACTGGAGAAATAAACGGTGATGTATACGACCGAATAATTGTCAGGTTACTTGAGGTAAAACAAGCGGTTGAGCTTATCGGTAAAGCTGTTGATCAAATGCCTTCTGGACCAATTTTAGCTGAAGAAAAAATACCTAAACTTTTAGCAAAACTCAAAAAAGTAAATGGAGAAGGCATTGGTAGACATGAAGCACCACGTGGAGAGGTGATTCATTATGTTAAAATGGATGGTAACGATGCACCCTATACTTGGAAAGTAAGAGCGCCTACATATAATAATATCTTGCCTTGGATTCCTATGTTAAAAGGTGAGCAAATAGCAGATATTCCAATTGTTGCAGCATCAACAGATCCGTGTATGAGCTGTACTAATAGAGTGGGAATTGTACATAGAGAAAATAAAAATAAATACATGCTTGATAAAGAACAGCTTCATAAAAAAAGTATTGAAAAAACAAGGAGGCTTATGAGACAATGAGATTCTCTATGCTCCCTCAGGTTTTTAAGCAGATGTTTAAAAAACCATGGACTAATAAGTTTCCTGTCAAATATATTCCAGGTAATGTAACAAATTACTTAAAAAAAGTTGAGGAAGGAAAAGCAAAGATAAACCCTCCTATAAAAACACCTGATGGTTTTCGTGGAAAAATAAAATATGATAAAGAAAAGTGTATAGGTTGTAAACTTTGTATCAAGGTTTGTCCTACTGAAGCAATCGAGTATAAACCTGATGAGAAAAAAATCAGGATCTTTTTGTCACGATGTTGTTTCTGCAGTCAATGTAATGATGTGTGCCCAGTGAATTGTCTTAGCATGGGTGATGAATTTTTACTTGCTGACACTGATAAGTACTCAAAAGATTTAATTGTAGAGTAAAAAGATTTAATGATAATTTTTTCTGTCAGAGGAATATTATGAAGAAAGATTTGGATATAATTAAAATTCTTTTAATAGTGATCATTGGGATGTTCATTCCGTTTTTTGGTTCAATTATAATTACATTCAATTTGAATATTATAAATATTGATACTTGGTTCAAAACCGGATCTACTTTTGGATATTTTTTACTAATTTTTGGAATAGAGCTTTTGATAGTAATGCTATATTTTACAATTTCAAATAAAATATACAATAAAAAGCTAGACAAATTCAAAAGAAAATAACTCATTTAGATTTTTTCAATTTCAATCTTTTTTCTATTTTTTTACTTTTTAATTCACGTAAAGCGTCTTTTCCGATCCATTTTGCTGTTTTGTCATACTTTATAATCAATTCTTTAGCAGTTTTTATTGCTTTTTTATTCATATCAATATTTCTTTTACCGATCTGTCGTAAACTCCAGTTAACTGCTTTTTTGACATATTTTCTCTCATCAGTTGATTCTCTTTTTATTATTTCTAGAAATTCTTCAAACCATTTGTCATCCTTTTTTTTGTCATGTACTGCAAGCCATGCAACAAGACTAAATCCTGCTCTCTTCTGAAATTCTTCTTTTCTATTACTCCACTCAACTGCTTTATCATATGCAAAAGGTGTTTGATCAAAAAAATGTCCACAGCAGTGATCACATAAATCCCAGCATTGTATGTCTTTAAGCCAACTTTCTACCTGTTCCTCTGATACTTTTTTCGGGTCTTCAATGCATGCAGCTAGCATTCTTGCATCGCGAATTTTTGTATTCCAAAGTTTGACTGCTAGTTCATGATTTTCACCGATTTCTTTTGCAAATTTACGCAATTTTGTTACAGTGATTCCTAGGTTTTTTTCATGAATTATTCCAAAACGTTTCATCCCTTCTACATTTTCTGGTCTGGCCATTTCGTTTAATTTTTTTATTACTTTTTCAAACTTCATTGCAAAAAAGAATGTAATAAAACTAGATTAAAGTTTTATAGAAAGAATGTATGCCTCCTCTCTATATGTTTGATTTATTATCACAGATAATATTTCCTTTTATTATTTCAGCGGCAGTTGTAATACTTATAACAGTTGTTGCTGAAAGATATGGTACAAAAATAGGAGGTATCTTAGGAACTCTTCCTTCAACTATTATTATCGCGCTTATTTTTATTTCTCTAAATAGAGGTGTAATTTTTGCAAGTAAAGCTGCAGCTGTTGTTCCTGCTGAAATGGCTATAAATCTTGTGTTTTTGGTATTGTTTTCTATGCTTGCGTACAGATCAACTAGTCTTGCATTAATCGGCTCTCTTGGTGTATGGACTGTTTTATCTGTAACTCTCTACATTGTTGGTGTTGAAAATATACTTATTTCAGTTTTTTTATATGTTTTATCACTAGTTTTTACTTTTGTTTTTCTAGAAAAAATAAAAAAAATCGAGTCACATCAAAAAGTTAAAGTCCGTTATACAAAAAAGAAAGTTCTTTTAAGGGGTATTCTTGCAGGAACTGTCATTGCAACAGCTGTTTTTTTGTCAAATATTGATCCTACTCTTTCTGGTATTTTTTCTATATTCCCAGCTATTTTTTTATCAACCATGCTTATAACTTTATTAGAACATGGACCTCGTTTTACTTCAGGTATAGCAAAATCTATGATCTTTGGAAGTCAAACTGTTATGAGCTATGTTGTTGCGGTTTATTTCTTATATCCAAAATTTGGAATTATCTCAGGAACATTTTTTTCTTTTTTAATTTCTTTAGCTGTGGCATTTATTCTATTGGCTTTTAGGAAAAAAATAACGTAAAAACAAAGCTTACGCTTTTTGTATTAAACAGTTTTCAAAAACCTCATTATATTATATGTTGGCGAACATGTATTCTTATCTATTAGATTTTAACATTATTTTTTTGTTGTCATCATTGTTTTATCCTTGTTTCCTTCATGTATAAGCCAAAGAGCGATAGGCATTCCATTTGAGGAATCATGCATTATCGTTTTTGTTATTTCTGATAATTCTTCTTCATGATGTGTTTCACAGCAGTCTTCGCAAATAAATTTTTCATTTTGAAAGACAAGTCCCGAGGGGTTTTCATGTAAACTAAATTTTTTACTACAAACAATACAGGTTTTTTCTGGTATTTATGCCACCATCCACATTTTTTTCTATAACTATTATCTATTAGACATTTATAAATCCATTTGTTAAATTTTTTTTGATTTAAATGAAACAGTTTATAAGAAAAAATTTTATACATTGCTTTGTGGTTGAGGAGCAGATGGACAGCAAAGATTCAGGTGATTCAATTTCTCAGAAAAGTATTTTAAGTCTTGGTGGGAAACCAAAGATTGCATATTTTTCAATGGAGATTGGAATAGATGAACACATCCCTTCTTATAGTGGTGGACTAGGAATTCTTGCAGGTGACACTATTAAAAGTTGCGCAGATCTTAATGTTCCATTGGTTGGAGTTACACTTCTTTCAGAAAAAGGCTATTTTTATCAGAAAATTGATGAGAACGGTAATCAAATTGAGCTTCCTATTGAGTTTTCTGTTTCAAATTTTTTGCAGGAAATGCCTTCTAAAACAACGGTACAAATTGAAAATAGAGAAGTAAAAGTAAGAGCATGGCTATATCAATATAGAGGCATTGGCGGCTATATTATACCTGTTTTTTTCCTTGATACAAATATTGACGGTAACAATGATTGGGATAGAAGTCTTACTAAATATCTATATGGTGGCGATAACAAATACCGATTGGGTCAGGAGATAGTCCTAGGAATAGGCGGGGTTAGAATACTTAGTGCTCTTGGGTATGATACAATTGATAGATTTCATATGAACGAAGGACATGCTGCCCTTGGTACATTAGAGCTGTATAACCAATTTAATGATGTTGAAAAAGTTCGTAAGCAATGTGTTTTTACAACTCATACACCTGTTGCCGCAGGTCACGATCAGTTTAATCTTGATATGGCTAAATCTATGATTGGAAACATATTACCTGATTTTCTCTTAGAAGATATTACATATGAAAACAAGCTTAACATGACCCGTCTCGCTTTGTTTTTCAGTCATTATATTAACGGTGTTGCAAAAAAACACGGTGAGGTATCTCGGATTATGTTTCCTGGTTATTCTATTGACTCTATTACAAATGGGGTTCATACCCAGACATGGGTATGCGAATCTTTTCAGGAATTATTTGATAAATGTTTACCAGGATGGCGTTCAGATCCATATATACTTCGTTCGGCTCAAAGTATGGATAAAGATGAAGTGTGGAACGCACATATGAACGCAAAAAAAGAACTAATTAATTTTGTAAACACACGTTACAATGTCGGTATGAATTATGATGATTTCACAATTGGTTTTGCCCGCCGTCAAACTGCGTATAAACGTCCTGGTCTTTTAATTTCAGAACCTAAAAAACTAGCTGATATTGCAAAAAACGTTGGTCCCTTACAGATTATATACTCTGGAAAAGCTCACCCAAAAGACACTTTTGGCAAAGAAGAAATCAAACATATATATAATGTCATGAAAAATATTTCAGATGGTGTAAAAATTGTTTTTATACATAATTATGACATGACTATTGCTAAGATGATGATAGCCGGGGTTGATATCTGGCTTAATACTCCAAGACGTCCAAAAGAAGCATCTGGAACAAGTGGTATGAAAGCAGCTCATAACGGTGTCCCTCAATTTGGAACACTTGACGGCTGGTGGCTTGAAGGATGTATTGAAAATATTACTGGATGGACAATTGGACCTGAAAAAACAGAAGAAAAAGAATCAGACGATGAGATAGATAAATATGATTTATATGAAAAACTTGAAAACTGGATTGTGCCAAAATTTTATAACGATCGAGAAAACTGGATTAGAACTATGAGGAGCTGTATTGCAATAAATGCTTCATTTTTTAACACAAATCGTATGATTCAACAATATGTTTTAAACGCGTATTTTATGTAAAGAATTTTTTTCGTATTTCGGTCTTTTGTTTTCGATATCTTCAACCCATGATCTTAAAATCTCTGCTACACTCCAGGCTTGACTGATACAACCTCTAGGCGTATATACAGGGTCTCCATCAAAAATCTCATGAATTGATCCATCCCATTTTTCACCATATACATCGATCATTGGTTTCAAAAATTTTTCATATGCATATTCACGATTTTTTTTACTGTAGTTATTAACTTTTACATAGCCTTTTATAAAAGATCCAAGAAGCCAAGGCCAAACAGTTCCGTTATGATAAGCAATATCTCTGTTATAATTCCCTATATATGTTCCTTTGTAGTTTTGGTCATGTGGGGATAATGTTCTTAATCCAAAGATAGTTAGAAGATTATCTTGAACAACTTTAATTATCTCTTTTTGAAGGGTTTTTTCTATCATGGTATTATCTAAAGAAACAAGAAAAATGATATTAGATCTAAGAGAAAAATCATGTGTGTCTATAACATCATATAATAGATCATATTTTTCATTGAAGCTTTCTTTAACAGATTCAGATAGATCAAAATAATTGTCTTCCTTTCCTATATGTTCTGAAAAAATGCTCATAATTTTTAGAGCGTTATACCATAATCCCTGTATTTCAACTGCCTTTCTAAATCTAGGTGTAGGATAAAAATCACCGATTTTTACATCCATCCAGGTAAGACCCGGACCATGGCTTATTAGGTAATCCTCATCCATTCCTATGTCGTATATTGTACCGTTTTTATAGCCAGATATTATATCTTCAAGACATTCCCACATTTTTTCCAAAAACTCAGTATCATTAGTATATCTCATATATTGGTAAACACGATCGATAAACCATAAAGAGGCATCTACAGAGTTATATGCTGCCTCAGATTCTCTATCGCTAAAAAAATTTGGAATAAGACTATTTTTACGATACTCTGTAAATGTATTTAGAATCTTTTTTGCTTCGTTAAATCTTCCTGTTACAAGAGTTAAACCTGGAAGTGAAATTAGTGCATCTCTTCCCCAGTCACCAAACCAGGGATAACCTGCTATTACTGATTTCCCTTCACCTTTTTTAACAATAAAATTATCAGTAGATAAAACCAATTTTTTGAATTTTTCAGATAGGTTAGATTTTTCAATCAATTTTTCCTTCCTTTCTTTTTCTTTTGAAAAAACAAGAGCAGGATTAAAATTAAAATCATCTTCAACTGTTAAAACAAGATAATAAACACTTGGTTTTTTGATTTTTTTATGAAAATATCCGGTATGTACCGCGTTGTCTATCCAGGAATCATTTCTTTTCCTATCTTTTTCATAGTACATTGTTTCCCAGTAATTTTTCTCTTCATACTCGCTGTTTTTTAAAATGATTTTAAGCGTTCTATCTGTGTTCTCTGGTTTAATAAATAGTACATTGCCCTTTTTTTCTTGTTCAAAGAAGAGATATCTTTGACTGTTTAAATCATAAAAATGTCTAGAGTGAATAATTGGACCATGGCACATCTTTATGGGTTCCTTGTTTTTGATTTTATATCTAATAATTGTAGTATTTTTACCGTGCGGCATTAATATTGTTTTTTTTATTGCTGTGTCATCTATTTTGTAAGTAAAACTTGGAAAATAATCAAAATCAAAATTTGGCTCATACTTCGTCAAATCATAATCTTTATCGCTGATCTGTATTTTATCGATTATATTTGATACAAAAACCCATCTCTTAGTTGGTGGATTTAGACCTGCAATAAGTAACCCATGAAACTTGCTAGTATTGTTACTTTCATGGGTTAAGGATGCATATCCACCAAGTCCGTTTGTAACAATCCATTCTCTCATAAAAATTCTCTATATATATCAAGAGTCCTTTCAGCAACCTTATTCCAACTAAACTCTTCAAGCACTCTAACCCGGGCATTTTTACCCATTAATTCTGACTTTTTTTTATCCTGAAATACTTGTTTTATACCCCAAGCTATATCACTTGGATTATGTGGGTTTATATGATACCCATTTTGTTTATCACCGGATGGAGTTATTTGTTCCCGAAAGCCGTTTGTACCACGAGCCCCAACAACTGTAGGTTTTTCCATACTCATTGATTCAGTGCAAACAATACCAAATGGCTCATAAGTAGAAGGTAGTACCACGCAATCTGCTGCTGCATAATGTTTTATCCTCTCAGGTTCACCTATAAATTCTGTTCTAAATATTACTTTATCTTCTATTCCAAGTTTTTTCGCAAGATCCTTTAAATCAAATGCCATGTCGCCGATACCAAGTATTAAAAGTTTTGAATTGGGAAAATTATCTAGGACATTTGGCATTGCTTTAACTAGTTTATCAACACCTTTAACTGTTACAAGCCGTCCGATAAAAAAAATCATATTTTCATTTTCTTTTATACCATATTTATTTCGAAGTTTTTTTATCTCTTCTTTTGATACTTTCCCCGGGTCATATTTTTTTGGGTCAACACCATTCCAGCAAACCCTTATTTTTTCAGTTGGAAAACCTAGTTTTTCAAGTTCATCTTTCATTGCATAAGAAACTGTAACTATGCAATCTGCGATTTGCCCACCCTCAAATTCAATGTCTTTTATATTGTGTGAACCACGCCCAATGGATCTTCCTACTTCGGTGGAATGTACATGAAAAAACAGTGGCTTACCAAGCTCTCTTTTTGCAATTGCTCCTCCTATTATACCAAGCCAATCATGAGCGTCAACAACATCTATTTTTTTGTTCTGTTTTTTTACAAGTACATTTACCAGTTGAGATGCAGACATGATATTGTAACTTACGACATCAGCAAAAAACTTAAAATTAGGGCCCCATGATTTGAGTTCATGGTCTGCAAAAAGTCTAAAAGTTTCAGTTAGATCAAGAGATTTAGGGCGATATACCTCTATTTTATTTTGTTTTTCATGAGTAGAACGAGCATTATTTTCGTTTAATGAAAAGACTGTTATATCATGACCTAAAGATAGTTGTTTTTTTGTTAATTCTTCTGCAAAGGTTCCTAATCCTCCGTAGATTACTGGCGGATACTCCCATGTAAAATGAACTATATTCAAATGTGACTCTCCTCATCGATTTTTTTTAAACTAAACTTTTCTTTTTAAATCTTGTAGTATGTTCATATAATTTATAAAACCATCATATGGGCCATCATATGGGCTAAAATAAGCGTGTACATCTCCATCTGCAAGGCCTTTTGTTGAACAGTAATATAAATGATCACTTGTTTGTAGTTTTCTCCAGGTTTTGATTAAATCGGTGTCCTTTTTTTCTTTTACTCTCTGTCCAATGTTTTTTAGTTCGTTAAAACAGGCTATTTGCATATCGTTACCTAGCCAAGTGGAAACATCCCTATCTTCATCTGCCCATGAAATTGCCCATGGAACATCTATCTCTCCTACTGGCTCATATTTTTCAACTGAAGTTCCAACTGTTACAAAATCTAGATGTTCATGGTTGAATACTTCCTCAGGAAGTTTTTCAAGAAAATTGAATATACCTGTTTCAGTCCATTGATGTTCTCCAAAAGTTTCGTAATCAACAAATAGATTAACTATATCTCCTTGAACCCGGGATATCCAATGTGCATATTTTTCAGCAGTAAGTGGCCATCCTTTCCACATTCTTGCAGAGAACCGAAAACCTACATCATCGGAGAGATTATAGTTTCTAAGTAATACTTTTATATCTGAGTTTACAGGTTTATATAAATAGTTAGGGCTTCGCCATCCTAGTATTTTTTCTGTTCCTTCTGTGATAATTCCTTTGTATCCCATTTCTGCAACTTTCCTAGCAATTCGATTGTCATATATTGCTTCTGTGTTACGGAATACCCTAGGTTTATAGTTAAAAGTTTTTTTTATCATTTGTCTGTGTAGTTTTACTTGATCTTCAAATTCTTTCATGTCATCATATAAAGAGGATAGTGAATGGTAATACGTTTCTTCTATCATATCTACCGATCCAGTTTTAAAAAGTTCTTTAAAACTATCTAACACCTCCGGCATAAATTCTTTACAGTATTCAACAAAAGTTCCTGTAAGACTAAATGAAACTCTAAATTTCCCGTCATGTTTTCTTATAAGATCGAGTATTAAGTTGTTTGTTGGGAGATAACATTTTTTTGCAACTTTTGTAAAAATTTCTTCATTTAGTTTTTTATTAAAATACCTTGAATGATGATTGTCGTCTCCTATATTAAAAACTGAAAACCTGTTAAGTCTCATAGGTTGATGTACTTCAAAATACATACATATTGAGGTCATACCTATGTTGCGCTCCTGTATACATCTATTGTTTTGTCTGCGACTCTGTCCCATGTAAAGAGATTAACCTCTTGTTTTCCTTCTTTTGAAAGGGTACGATGAAGCGGGTCATAACGTAGGAGACTAACTATCTTATTTGCCATCTCTTCTGTATCCCAGAAATCAACTTTTAAACAATTTTTAAACACTTCAGAAAAACCTGCTGTTTTTGATGTGATTGCAGGTGTTCCCGCTGAAATTGCTTCTAATGCGGTTATACCAAAGGGTTCACTTACAGATGGCATAACATAAACACTGCTGATACCATATATATGTTTGACTTCTTCATCTGAAATTCGCCCTGTAAAAATAACTTTATCAGAAATTCCCATTTCTATTGCTTGGTCGATGAGTTTAGGAAGCATATCTCCTGAGCCAGCGACAACAAACTTTGCGTCAGGTTCAACTTCTTTTACTTTTTTAGCAGATCGTAAGAAAAATTCTGCACCTTTTTGGATTGTAAGCCTTCCTAAAAATAATACAATCTCTCTTTTATGACCTTCTTTTATTGGATATACTGCGTTATGTACTACACTAATTTTATCAGGATTTATGCCATATTTTTCAACACAAACACGTTTTGTAAAATAACTAACAGCAATAATCCTATCTGCTTTTTGCATTCCTTCACGTTCGATATCAATGAACCATTGGTTAGGATGAAGCCAACCAGATCGGTCATATTCAGTTGAGTGAATAGTTAATACAAGCGGAGTCCCTGTTTTTTCTTTTAATGCGACTCCTGCTTTCATTGTAAGCCAGTCATGACAATGAATTGCATCGATTTTTCCTTCTTTTTTTATAGTGTTTTCTACTTTTTTGATAACAAGTTCATTATATTTATACACGCCTTCAAAAAAATTTCCTTTAATCTCTTTTGAATCAGGTCTATCATAGGGAAAAATTTCTGTTTCTCCTACTTCTAGAATCTTAAGATTTTTTTTGTCACTAGACGGTTTATGTTTTGTTTTAGGCATAAAAAAATAAACTTTAATATTTTTATCGGAAAGCCCTCTTGTAAGTCCATAGCAATGAGTAGCAAGCCCCCCTGCTTTAAATGGAGGGTATTCCCATCCAATCATTGCTATTTTCATATAATATATCTCCTCATAGTATTAATAGGACCTCACACTAACTTATTTCCCTCCTGAACCTCGGGTATTTTGATTTCAATTTTAGATAATCAAGTATCTAGAATTAAAACTTTTTTATTTTAAACGATATTTGTTTCTATGATTTATAATTTTATCTTCTCTTGCCAGCCATCCAAGCGCTGCGTAAATATTTTTTTTATCTAAATTACTAAGATTTTTAATTGATTCCATGCCTGCCTCATCCCATATATCTAGTATTTTCCAAATTAAACCCGCGTTCTTTCCGATTTCATTTTCTAAATTTGTGTTACTGAGTTTATAATAATTATCTTCATGTCTTGATATTTTATCTTCTCTTGCCAGCCATCCGATTCCTGATTGAAAGTCATTCTCTTTTAAATTAGTTATTTTTTTTATTCTCTCCTTCTCTAAAGAGTCTTTTTTATCCAATGCTTTCCATATTTTTCCAGCATTATTTCCAAATAAATTTTCTATATCCCTCACTTTTTTCCCACAATTATCTTATAATAAAAGGTATATATTACAGTTAGTTATAAGATTATCTAAATTACAAAATAAAATTTAATTTTATTTTTTATATTTATTATAAAAAATTATTTATATTATGTAGCAAATATAATATTTAACTTGAAAATACTATATTGGTAGTTACATGAATAAAACAAATTTATTAAATCTAAAAAACCGTAAGAAAATTTATGAGTTTATATCAGATTATCCCGGTGTTCATTTAAGAAAATTTTTTCAAGAATTAGAAATTTCAGAAAGTACTATAAGATATCATATAAAATATCTAATAAAGCATGAATTAATAAACAAACAGAAAAAAAATGGTTATACAAGATTTTATATATCTGATTATAATGTTTTTTTAGATAAGAAATTAATTTCTTATATTAGAAATAAAAACACTAGAGCAATAATAATATTTTTTTGTGTTTTTGTTACTGGTTCATTGAAAACAATTTGTAAATTTTTAGATAAGGATAAAAAAGAGATTTTTAGTTATCTAAAAAAATTAAAAAAAGATGATATTATTGAGATTGCACCTTGTAAAAATTTTGAGTTCCAAACGGGATTTAATAGATGTAAAAAAATGAAATATTCTTTATCGCCTGGCGAAAGAGTCTATCGTTTAAAAGAACCCTATAAAGTAAATGATGTAATTATTTCATTTAAAAATAGATTCTTAGATGATGGAAGTATGGATTTAATAATTGATTTTTTACTTTCTATTTATCAAGAAAATAATACCCGTCCAAAAACAATTAGTGATACAAATAATGGTTTTGAGGAATTTTTTGAATTGTTTTTTGAAATTTTCCCCAATCCTTATCATGTTTAATTTCTTCTTTTTTATGTAATGAGTTATAAATCTTTTTTGATTTTTAAAAAAATATATGCATAGGAAACAATATCCTTTGATAAATTTGAAGAGAAAAATATTTTTTATGGCCTTTTCCTATCTCAAATTATTCTAATTTAATTAATTTCAAAAACCTCATTATATTATATGTTGGCGAACAAATTAACTTTCATTATTATAATCCCAATTTTCGTATCTTTCTCTTCTGTTGTGACTCTTGGAGTATTTATTGTCTTTTTGACCGTTGTATTGTATATCAATTATTGTCCCTTCCGAGTCACGTAAAAGAATCTTTGTTTCATCTTCAGAAAAGTCGGTTGTAAAATATTTTCCATTTCTAAAAATTAGGCCTTGTTCAGAGTTATAAACTGCGTTTTCGCCTATTTGTAATTCTGTATCAGTGTCTAAAATACTATCTAATTTTTTCATTTTATATGCGTCTTCTGCCATGCCAATCATAGTACGGAAGACACGAGTTTTTCTTTTATCATCTATATTTTTTATTTGTTCTTTGAGATTAGAAATAATTGCAGGTATATCCTCTGTTTTTGTTGGAAGTAAAACTTTTTTCCAAAACCAGTTGTATGTCTTACTTGCGCGGGCGTTTACATGTTCAGGAGGCTTATTTGGCCATAGAATAATCTTACCGTTTAAAATACGGTGTTTTTTACGCCATTCGTTACGTGCACGGTCCAGTTCTTTTTTTCTTTGTGTTTTCTTGGAAATAATATTTGCCTCCTATGAACATATTTGTTAATATACTATAAACTTATGAATTTTGTCTATTTTTTTTCGTTTTTTGACGAATACCGGTATTCAATATTGCAGCTTCCTTCAACGCTTACCATACATGGACCAACTGGATTATCTGGTGTACATTTTTTTGAAAATAGAGGGCAATCATGTGGTGATACAAGACCACGTAACAATTCACCACATCTGCATCCCTTTGGTTCTGGAAAATCTTTTTTCTCAATATCTGACAAAGTATCAATAAATTTTTCACGCGCGTCATATTTTTCAAATTCTTTCCTGAGTTTTAACCCTGATTTGTTAATGACTGAAAATCCTCTCCATTTTATATCACATGGTTCAAAGACTTCACTCAAAATTTTTGTGGCTTTTATGTTTCCTTCAGGATTAACGACCCTTTTGTATTCATTTTGAACCATTGGCATATCTTTTTTTATCTGCTTTAAAAGCATCCAAACTGCCATTAAAACATCTATTGGTTCAAAACCAGCAACAACCTGTGGGATTCCATAATCTCTGGAAATAAATTCATAAGGTTTAGTACCGATAATTGTTGATACATGTCCTGGCTCGATTAACCCATCTATTTTTATTTCACCCATATCAAGAATTGCTTTTAATGCATAAGGCATCGTGCGATGGCAACATAATATACTAAAATTATCAGGTGGGTTATTCATTATTGTAGCAGCTGTGGAAGGCGCAGTAGTTTCAAACCCTACTGCCATAAAAACAATTTCTTTATTAGGATTGTTAATTGCTATTTCTACCGAATCTTCGATTCCGTAGACAGTTCTAACATCATATCCTTCTGATTTTATAGTTCTTAATGATTTATTTTCACCTGGTACCTTTATCATGTCTCCAAAACTTGTAACAATTTTATTATCTTGAGCTAAAACTAACATTTCTTCAATTTCTTTTGGAGTTGTCACACAGACAGGGCATCCCGGCCCCTGCCCAATACTAATACCACAAGTATTAAGAAGAGAATCCAGACCGTTTTTTACAAGGGTGTCTTGATGAGTTCCACATACATGCATGAATTTAAGGTTAACATTTTCTTTTTTTATTTTCTCTATTATGTTTTTAGCAAGATTTTTATCTTTTAGAGAAAACAATTAACCCTCCTCCTCAAAAGATAACATTTCTTTAAAAAGATCAAGTGTTTTTTTTGCTTCTTCTTCATCTAATACTTCTATTGCAAAACCAGCATGTACAAGAACGTAATCGCCTTTTCTGACATCAACTAGGCTGATGTTTGCCTTTCTTTTAGTCCCATCTCCGTAATCAACAATAGCATGGTTTTTTTCTGAATCAATTTCAATTATTTTTCCGGGTATTGCTAGACACACAACCGTGTCTATAATAAAACCTTGATATAAAACTAATGGATTAAATTAATAGTTAAAGCTAAATAAGACCATTTATTTAGACCATATCAGTTTTATAGAATACAACTGGTGTGAATATATATGAATAAATTAGAAGATACATACTCAGTTTGTCCTGCATGTAATAAAGACGGAACGATTGTTAAAATTCCAGCTGAGATAATTGAAGAGAATGGTAAGGTTTATATCAAAAAAACATGTAAAAAACATGGCACTTTCAAAGAGATTTATTTTAGCGATGCTGATTTGTATAAAAAATGGATGAAATACAAAGTAACTGGTATCGACTCACCTGATGTAAAAACAAGTGTTTTAGGTTCTCCGGCTCTCTATGATATGCATAAATCACAAAGTGTTCTTACTAATCTTCTTGTAACTAATAGGTGTAATCTTCGCTGTAGTTATTGTTTTATGAATGCCGGTGCTTCTGGCCAGGTTTATGAGCCTTCCCTTGAGGAAATAAGGGATTTACTTATACAAGCTCGAACTGAGCGTCCATTGGGTTCAAAAGCTCTTCAGATTACCGGTGGGGAACCTACAATTCGCGAGGATCTTTTTGAAATTATTGATATGGGTAAAGAACTTGGTTTTACTCACATGCAATTAAATACTAACGCTTTGAAACTTGCTGATAGTGCTGGATATTGTAGGGAGATAAAAAAGCATGGTGTAAACACAATATATATGAGTTTTGACGGTGTGACAAAAAAAGCAAATCCCTGGATTGACATGAATAAAAAAGCAATTGAGAATATGAGAGAAGTAAATCTTAAATGTGTATTAGTCCCAGTGCTGATTAATGGGAAAAATCTCCATGAGACCGGTAAGATTGTAAAATTTGCGCTTGATAATATGGATATAATTAGAGGGGTAAACTTTCAACCAATTAGTTTCTGTGGCAGGGTTACAAAAGTTAAAGATGAAAAACGTGACAGTCAAAGAGTTGATTATGTTACAATGATGGAAGCTATTGAGAAAGAATTTGATAATAAAATATCTAGAAATGATTTTTATCCTGTTCCTTTTGTTTTCCCAGTTTCAAAATTAATTGAACTATTAAAAGAAAAAAGCCAAGTTGAATTTACCGCGCATCCGGGTTGTGGAGGTGCCACTTATGTTTTTGTAGATGATAGAGGAGAACCTATCCCAGTTACTAGATTTATCGATGTAGAAGGATTACTTGATTTTATCGATAAAGAAAGTAAAATTAAAGGGCCACTTAAAAAAATCAGAGTTGCATCAGCCTTTTTAAAACATATAGACGATTTTGTTGATTATGATAATGCACCGCATGGTTTTAATCTTAAAAAACTTCTTAAAGATGCAGCTATAGGTGGCAGCTATGATTCGCTCCGTGGTTTTCACTATAAAAGTCTTTTTATCGGTTCAATGTGGTTTCAGGATTCATTTAACCTAAATATTGATAGACTTAAAAGATGTGTGATACATTATACCACATTTGAAGGAATAGTGCCGTTCTGTACATATAATGGTCTTGGTATCGGTGATAAGATACGGGAAAAACATTCAATGACTGTCAAAGAATGGGAAGAAAAAACTGGTAGAAAACTAAAAGATGATCTCAGAAAAGATGTCCCTCTAACCTAATTTCGTATATAATTTTTTTTTTATTATTTAGGATAATATAAATATGTAATTTGTTATTATAACAAAAATAAATGAAATTTAAAAGATTATTACCATTAATTGGATTAATAATTCTAATTTTTATTATTTCTACTCTTGATTTTAATGAAATTTTTAGGATTTTCACAAATATAAATCCAATTTATATCCTTCTGTCTTTTTTTGCTTTTTTTCCATTGTTTTTATTGGTCACTTTTGAATGGCAGCTTTTATTGAAAAGCCAAAAGATAAATGTTAGTTTTTGGTATAGCATTAAAAATTTTTTAATAGGTTATTTTTTTGGTTTTATAACGCCCGGTGGTTTTGGCGCTTATACTCGGTCTTTATATCTTTCTGAAGAAAGTGGTGCTCCTCTCCCAAAGTGTTTTTCTAATATTATTACTTTTAATACAATCGAATTTCTATCAATGCTTTCAGCGGGTTTTGTTGGCGCTATTTTTTTAAGCAGTGTTTACCCTTATTTATTTCTAATAATTTTGTTTGTATTTTTGGTTGTATTGATTCTTTATTTATTTTTCTTTAAATCTGCTAGTTCTCGTCATTTGTTCAAAAAAATTGTACAATGTCGTATTTTTGCTGGAATGAGAGATAAATTAGAGACTTCTATTGAAAGTTTTCATGAGGACTTACCAGGTTTCAGGGATGTAATTCTACCCTTTATTCTTGCGATTGGAGGTCGTTTTTTAAAATTTACCATGCTATTTTTTATTGCAAGACTTTTTGAGATAAACATTCCTTTTCAGTATTTTATTTTAATTATGGTTGTAGCTGACGTTATTGCAAGTATACCAATATCAATTTATGGTATTGGTACTAGAGAAGCAGCTTTAATTACTATGTTTTCTTTTCCCCAATTAACGAACGGTGTTTTTGTTATTCCTGAACAAATAATTAGTTTTTCTCTGTTTTGGTTTGTAATTTTTTGGCTTACACCAAGTGTTATTGGAGCGTTTTTTACTTTTTATGAATCCAATTTTAGACACAACAAAAAAAACGATAAAAAATATAATTAAATTCATTAAAACATTTAAATATATTTGAGGCATTAGTCCGATAAAATATATATTATAAAAACATGTTTGTTTTTATCGGATAGGGAAATAATGTTCAAACAAAAAAGCTCAGAGCAAAAAATCTTAGATCAAAAAGATGAAGCAGTAACTAACAAAACTGTGAATATATTTTGGCATATAATTGATAGGCTGTCAAGCCGATCTAAATTGATAGCTAATCTTTATGAAGAAACAGTAGGGAAGGAATACAAAAAAGAAAGGGAAAAATTTGATTTTTCAAAATCAAAAAAGATATTACATATCGGGGGAGGAGCTTACCCTATAACTGCTTTTAATTTATCGGATTTAAATAATGTTGAAATTGTTACTATTGATCATAATAAAAAATCTATTGAAATTGCAAAAAAAATGATTAAAGAAAAAAATCTTAACCATAAAATCTCTGCTAAAGTTGGTAATGGAACAGATTATCCCCTAGAAGGATTTGATCTAATTATCATATCTGGATGTTCTTTTCCAAAAATAAAAGTTATTAATCATGTTTTAAATAATGCAGAGCCAAATGCTAAAATAGTTATTAGAGAGGCAGTTGGTAAAAATAATTTGACAGATAACATGGATACAATAAATAATTTTAAAATAGAAAACAAAATTTTTTGTAAGGCTTTTCCTACCTCTGCATGGAATTCAGTGATGGTTCAAAAAAATAATGAGTAATATAAAAATAATATACAATTTTACAAGCCACTATAAAATAATCATTTTTACATATAAACATTGTTTCAATTTTTTTTCCACAAATATAAAAATCTATTTTTTTCTATTACTAGTATATTTCAACTATTTGTCGCAAACTAGACAAACTGTTTTCTTATCCGTTTTCTTACGCACCGAAGATATACTTAATAATCCACATTATAAGAATACCTAAAATGAATATTATTAATGTTAACATATATTTTTTAAAATCAAGCGTTTTTTTTTATTTAAGGTATCAAATCAGTTGCAGCAATATATATGAATCCAACAGCTGCAAAAGTTAGTAAAAAAATTGTTGCTTGGTTTATCTTGATGGATATAAAATATCCTACTATGGCACCTACTATAACTGTTAGTGCAACTAGAAAATCCTATAAATCAAATATTTTTCCAACGCCACCTTTCTTAGTCTTATCCGGAAATGTATCATAAATTTTTTCTTTGTATTTTGTACAATGGGTAGGACAAATTAAAGCCATATTTTCTAAAATATTGAATTCAGAAAAACCATGGAACCCGCCTATTATTCCTTTTATATCTCCATATTCTCTAGCTTTTTTTATAATATTTTTTACTTTATTATGCGAACAACCCGCAAGGATAAACCATCCTTTACGACATTTCAGTATGAGTGATTGTTCATCAACTGGATCACCTTGCATTCTACCAGTTGAATATATGTTATCAGAAATTTTTATTGGTTTGTTAACACAAATAAGATCTATATCATCTCTTTGTTTTTCATCTTTGAATCGGTATACTTTTACATCTTTTAAAAAAGATGTAATTTTTTGTAAGCCGCCGTTATGATCATAGTGCTCATGGGAAATAATTATCTTTGAAATATTTTCAAAATTAATATTTAGTTTTTTCATATTGTTTAAAAGTATTTCTCCATTTGCACCCGTGTCAAATAAAACTAGTTCATCTTTGTTTTCGATAAGACAAGAAAAGCCCCAATCTGATTTTAAACCCAAATTTTTTTTGTATATAGTATTATCATATACAATTGTTAATATCAATATCTTTTCCTCCTATTTTAAAATAAATCTGTGCTTAGATATCTATCTCCTCTATCAGGAAAAATAGTAACTATATTTCCTTCACAAATATTCTTAGCAGTTTTTATTGCTGCAAGCATTGCTGCTCCGCTACTCATACCTGCAAAAATCCCCTCTTTTTTTGCTAGTTGCCTTGTCATTTCAAAAGCATCTTTTGTTTCAACCATTATTGTTTCATCGATTTTATTAGGATCATATATCGAGGGCACTATTGCTTCTTCCATATTTTTTAAACCTTGTATATAATGTCCTTTAACAGGATGAGCACATACTATTTTTACATCAGAATAACATTCCTTCAAAAACTTTCCAACCCCCATTATTGTACCAGATGTACCGATAGCTGAAACAAAATAATCTATTTTACAATCCATTTGTTCTATGATCTCTTTTGCAGTTGTCTCATAATGTGCTAGCTTGTTATATTTATTTGAAAACTGGTCAGGGAAAAAATATTTATCAGGATTTTTTTCTACTAGTTCTCTAGCTCTTATTATAGCTCCATCTGTACCCCTGTCACCTGATGTTAAAATAATTTTCCCTCCAAAACCTTTTATTACTTTTCTTCTCTCTTTTGATACATCTTCACTCATTACAATTTCTACTTTGTAACCTTTAACTGCTCCTATCATAGCCATAGCTATTCCGGTGTTTCCGGATGTGGGTTCAATTATTGTTTTTTCTTTTGATAGAGCGCCTTCTTCCTCAGCTTGGGTAATCATTTTTAGAGCGATTCTGTCTTTAATACTTCCTCCGGGGTTATTTCCTTCTAGCTTTGCATAAATATTTATATCTTCAGATTTAGGTTTCAAGTTATTTATTTTCACGATAGGTGTGTTTCCAATTAAACTTAGAATATTTCTTCCGATTTTCATAACAACGTTATTAATACAAGATTTTTACTAAATCTTTCTAAAAACATCGTTTTTCAAAGATGTTTTATAATTATTTTTTTTATGCTACCAACTGTTTTTACACCTGTTAAAGTAGCTTTTTCTTTGCCATTTTTGAAGAGTATAAGCGTTGGTATGCTCATAATCTTAAATTTTTTTGCTATACCTTCATTTTTTTGTGTGTTTATTTTTCCAAATGCTACTTTTCCTTCAAATATTTTTGAAAGTCTTCTCACACGGGAACTCATTTTTGTACATGGTCTGCACCATGGGGCCCAGAAATCTATAAAACATAAAGGATAACTTTGTATAAAATCATCAAAGTTTTCTTCATTTAATTCTTCTACGTATTTAGGCCAGTTAATTTCTTTTGGCTCTTTTTCATTTTTCTTTTTAAAGATTTTCATTATATCATATAATTTAATCCTTGATTGGAATTAAACAAAGAAACTTGAGTGTTTCAGATCCAGTATTTAAAAACTGGTGCCACTCCATAGGTTTTACGAAAAATATTTCACCAGATTTAAAAATTGTAGTTTTTTCTTTATTTCTTACTTGCCCCTCTCCTTCTAAGATAAAGACTTCATGTTCCCAGTCATGTTGATGCAGAGGAGTGTTTCCACCAGGTTTTATTTCAAAAAGCCTCATAGCAAAGTTTTCTGCCCCATCTTTTTTACTTATAAGCCATCTGAGTTTTGTATCTTTTACTCCTTCTTCTGTAGGGGTTTGAAGTTCTACATCTTTGTAATGAACATGTTTCATATATATCACTTTTAAATTTTGTATTGTTAATATAGTTTTTTATTTATGATAGTTTTTGATTGCCTTATGTATCGTATCTGCAGCTAATTTGGCACAATGTAAGTGCTCATCTGGTAACCCGTCTAGTGATTCTATAAGATCTTTATTTGATATTTTACTTACAGTATCTATATTTTTACCTAAACTAATCTTTATTAGTTTGTTTCCTGCGGCAATGGTAGCTCCGCATCCATCAGTCCAAAAAACACCTTTTGTAATGATATTATTTTTTATTTTCAAATATATTTTCATAGTATCTTTGCAAGGTCCTATTATTTCTGCATAGGCATCAGGTTTATTCATTGTTCCAAAATTGATTGGGTTTCTGTATTCTTCTATGACTGTCTTTGAATAGGTCTGTTCTTCTTCTTTTTCAATTCTTTTTTGTAGATCTTTTACCCATCCTTCTAAATCTTTATCGTTGTAATACACCTTTTATCCTGCCCCACATTTCTTTTATCATTTTTGATAATTCAGATTCCTTATATTCTATTACGTTTTGACCATCAACCATTGATTTGGTCATAGTTTTATCATAGGGGAGTTTTCCTACTACTGATATATTGTTATCTTTACAGTATTTTTCTATAATATTGCTGTTTTTTATGTTGATATCATACTTATTTATGCATACTAACGCGGGAATTTTAAAATGTTTTGCGACATCAATTATTCTTTTAAGATCATTAATCCCTGAGATAGTTGGTTCAGTTACTATTAAAACTAGATCAACACCGGTTATAGCAGATATAACAGGGCATCCTATACCTGGTGGGCCATCAATAATTATTAAATCCTTTTTTTCTTCTTTTGCTATTTTTTTTGCGTTTTCACGAACTACTGTCACAAGTTTTCCTGATGCTTCTTCAGCTGTTTTTAATACGGCATGAGCCATTGGGCCAAAACGAGTATTTGAAATATAAGAAAAACCAGATTCACGATCAATCAAACTAACCGCATCCACAGGACATACATATTCACATACCCCGCATCCCTCACAAACTGATTCATCAACTATTATATTTTCATCTATTGCGTCAAATCTACATTTTTCTACACATTTTTTACAATCTATACATTTATCCAAATCGATTTTTGCTAGTTTTAAACCATGAAAAACCATTGTTTTTTTAACATCTGGTTTTAAAATGAGATGAAGATCAGCTGCATCTACATCACAGTCAGCAAATACAGCGTTATTTGCAAGTGATGCAAAGGCTGCAGTGATACTAGTTTTGCCTGTACCACCTTTTCCACTTATAACTGTCAGCTCTTTCGTTTTTCCACCTCTCTTTTTATTTCTAAGAATATTTTTTTGAATCCTTTTTTCCATTCATCAAGATGGTTTACAAACGGTTTCCCATCTGAATACAAACTGGCAATCTCTGTGCTCTCAGGTATTTTTGCTAAAATAGGTATTTTTTCCTTTTGACAATAAATTTCTACGCTTTTATCGCCGACACCATCTCTGTTTATTATAACACCAAAAGGGACTTCAAGTATCCTTACTGTATCAACTGCGATTTTTAAATCATTCAGACCAAAAGGCGTGGGTTCAGTTACAAGTATGCAATAGTCAGATCCTTGTACTGTTTCAATAACAGGGCATGATGTACCTGGTGGTGCGTCAAGAACAACATTTTTATTTTTATCAATTTTTTTCTTTAATGATTTTATTACAGGTATTGCTTGTATCTCTCCAATATTTAATAACCCTTGATAAAAATCTATATCTTTCTTTTTTCCATGTTCAATTTTTCCAACATTTCTAGGTTTGTAGCTTACTGCATTTTCTGGGCATACTAAGTCACATCCCCCGCAGGAATGACACAACTCCGGAAAAACAAGTACATTATCTTTTAAGACAGCAAGAGCATTATATCTACAAAAATCTGAACATTTCCCACAAAATGTGCATTTATCTTTGTTAATTTCAGGTACTAATATGTTAACATCTTCAGAATCTATGATATTCGTTTTTAAAAAAATATTTGAATCAGGTTCTTCGACATCACAGTCGAAGAATTGAATATTTTTGATACTTAACGCTAGGTTTGTTGAAATGGTAGTTTTTCCAGTTCCTCCTTTACCGCTTGCTACAGATATTATCATTTGTTTACCTTCAAAATAAGTTTTCCAACATTTGATCCTATATCATCTGAAACTAGTGGACATTTTGCTACAAGTAAAAAGAAAACTCTTTTTTCTGTATCACTCAAACCTTCATAATTTCCTTGTCCTTTTGAAATTATCATATCTGCTTTTTTAAAAATCTCTCTAAATTCATCTGATGTATAATCCATTACAACACCAGGTGCAGATATTTCTTGTCCATTATCACATGTTATAACATCTGCGATTTTATCAATACCTGCATTTTCTACATCATCTGTTAAAGCATCATTAATTATTGGATTTTCTTTTACAACATATGTAATTTTTTTCCCTAATTTTTTTAGTTCTTCTAAAAGAAGTTTATCAAAAAATATTTCACCTGCGTTATCTCCTAGATATAAGATATTTTCTGATTTATCAAGTGTTTTTTTAAATAAAGGATAATCCCTATCATCAAAGTCTCTTTCGAGTGCATTTTTTATCATATCATCAACATTAAATCGGTTCATAGTTCCAAAATCTATAACATTTCCAACAATCGCAAGTTTGATTGACATAATAAGAGGAGCATCGGAATGCTCTATTTTTTCTTTTAATTTTTTATATGTTTTTTCTCCCATTTCATTTGATTCATCTTTAACTTTTTTATATGGGTCATCTGACTTTGTGATATTCCTAATAAGTTTATGGACTTCACGTGAGAGTTCTGGAGGTGATTTCTCAAAATTAATATTTTGTAGATGTTTCAGGACTTCTTTCATTACTTTTTCATGAATTCTTATATCATTAGTAGCCATTCTTGCTGCTTCAAGAGATTGTTTTAAAAAACACGGGATGCAGTCTAGGTGTACCTTCATAGTATTTCACTTTTTTATATAATTACATATGCCTATGTTTTCCATGATCTCTGAAGGCATGTTGCTCGCATGCATCGCCTTCATTTGCTTTTGTAAGATTACCATTTTTATAAGCATTTATTGCGTCTTCGACTGTTCCATTTGCTCCTATATACACATTGATTCCAAAATCAGAAAACATGCTTATAGCTCGTCTTCCTAAACCTCGACAGAGCATGACAGTTACTCCCTCTTTTGCAAGTAATTCAGGTGGATATCCTCTGCCACCCATGTGATGACTTTCATTAGGGACTACTTTCACATCTCCTTTTTCTATGTCAACTATTGTATATGTAGGAACACGACCGAAATGCTCACCTACTGATTCCTTGAGTCCTTTTTCTCCGTTTGTTGGGATACCTACCTTCATTTTTTTCACCCAATACCATGATGACTTCCTACATTAGAAGATATCGATTCGTCTAGTTCTCCTTTTTTAAAACTATTGATTGCGTCTGAAACAGAGCCTCTAGCACCTGTAAATACTTTTACTCCTCCCGCGGATAGAGTACGATATGCATTTGGTCCTATGTTGCCTGTTATTAAAGCTTCTGCACCGTTATTTACAACTGTTTCCGCTGCTTTAATTCCGGCTCCACCTGTTGACATACTACTTTCATTTGAAATGGCACTAAAATTCATATTTTCAGATTCAACAATCAAAAAATATTTGCATCTACCAAATCTTTGATCAACTGCTGCATCTAATTTATTATCCATTGCTGTTACTGCGATTTTCATAATTATTCTCCCTTTTTTCAAATATTAAGGCATGTTAATAATTGTTTGTATTTTATGCCCTGGTCATTGGTGTACCACATTTAGGACATTTTTTGTTGAAACATGGAACCGCTCGTTCGTGCGGAACGCGGTGTCCACAGTTTGGGCAATAACATTCTCCTGAGGGGCCGAGTCCATATCCTGCACCTTCGCTGCGCCCTCTTCCTTGACCGCGGCCACCTACTAGTCCGGTGCCATCAGGGCCTGTTCCATCTCCGCCTGGCATATTATTTTTCACCTCCAACAATTTTTTCAACCTTCTCAACAAGATCAATATAACTTTTTTCAGTATCTTTATTTTTTATTTCGATTTTATCCTGTGAATCTCCTATTTCTACTATGTCTGGATCTATTGGGATTGATCCAAGATAAGGTATTTTAAAATCTTCAGATGCTTTTTTTCCACCACCCGTTTTAAAAATATCTATTTTTTTACCACAGTATGGGCATGTAAAACCGCTCATGTTTTCGACAATTCCTATAATATTTATATTCATTTTTTTTACAAAATTTATCGATTTTCTGACACTTACCAATGCTACATCTTGAGGGGTTGTTACAATTATTGCTCCATCTAGATCAGGAATTAATTGTGCTATACTTAGGGGTTCATCTCCAGTTCCTGGAGGTAGATCAATAATTAAATAATCTAAATTCCCCCAAGAAACATCGCCAAGTAATTGTTTTAATGCACCCATCTTCATGGGCCCTCTCCATATAACTGGCGCGTCCTTATTTGGGATCAAGTAACCCATTGACATTATTTTCAATCCTCCATTTGTTTCCACAGGAAGAATGCCCTCTTTGCTTCCAACAGCTTTTTCATCTTCCACCCCTAGTATTTTTGGGATACTTGGGCCGTGTATATCGCTATCTAAGATTCCTACATGTTTTCCTTTTTTGGATAGATATTTACCTAAAGTAGCTGATATTGTGCTTTTTCCAACTCCTCCTTTTCCGCTTAATACAACTATTTTGTGTTTTACATTTTTTAAATTTCCTTTGACGTCAATCTCTTTTTTTTCCTTTTGGTTCATATATATCCTCTATCACTTTCGCTTTTATCTATTTTTGTTAAAATAAAAAAATATTAAAGATTTTTTATTTATTTTTGGAAAGCTCTTCCAATCTTTCTTTCATTACCTTAATGTCTTCTTCTAGTGTTTTTATTGAGTCTTCTAGGTATTTTTTTTCTTCATCTTTTGTTGACTCGTGGTATGCTGGTCTGTATGGTGCTGGTTCGTAGTATGGTTCGGGGTAATAGTCTCTGTACCATCTTCTTCCGAATCCTCTACCGCGACCAAAGCCCCTTCCAAATCCTCTTCCGAAGCCACGTTCGCCTCGAGGAATGCCTTTTGTATATCCGGGACTGTCGTATCCACTACAGTATCCTAGGGCTCTTCCGGTTCTTGGTCCAAATCCTTCTGGACCTGTTCTATCGCCACCTGGCATCTTATTTATTCACCTCCTTTTAATCTTTTGATGTAATCTCCGTGCTCTATCTTGATTTGATAGCCGTTTATTAGGGCATTTGTGACTTTTTTTCTTGCTTTGTGGAGATCATTCCAAAGTGTTTTCCTTGATATTCCCATCATTGCTGCTGCTTCTTCCTGGTTGAGATCTTCTAAATCTACTAGTCTTAACGCTTCGATTTCGTAGGTTTTAAGAAGTATTGTTGGTTTTGGTCTTGGGTATTCTGTGTTTATTGGAAGATTATTTTCATATGAGTAGTTTATCCATCGTCTGCCTCGGCAACGCCCTCGTCTTCTTTGTCTTCGTCCGCCTCTTGGCATGGATTTTACACCTATTTAATTACTCATATGAGAACTAATATAAATAATTTTCTATTAAACGGGCTTATAATCGTAAATTTTTAACATAATTCATATTTGGAAAAAACTAAACTGAACAACTATGGGAAATACATGAGAGTTACAGATTATATAATTTTTGTAACGTAATATTTTATTTAAAACAACAAAAGTTTCATAAATATCCAAAAGATTTAAATTTAAAAACTTTATATTCAAACTATAAATTTGTTCAGGGAGGTAGAAGGATATAATGAAAAAAATAATTGTTTTTTTAGTAGCAACGCTGTTTATCGCAACTGTTACACTGCCAACTGTATCGGCTCAGCCTGTAATTGATCAAAGACAAGAAATTGAAGATGAAGTTTATTTTATTAGTAATTTTCATTGGCAAGAATTTGTCCCATCAAAAGAAAAACTTTTAAAAGTAGAGGTTAAAGTAGCTCAGTGGTTTGGTGGGTCTCCTGACATGGTTCTAACGATAGAAAAACCATTAGGAAACGTTTTAACTTCAGCATCAGTATCAGCTGCTTTAATTCCATCTCCGAATGCTGGTTGGGTTGAATTTGATGTTCCAGATATTAAATTAACACCTGGACAGAAATATGTTATCAAAGTTACAGCACCATTAGGTAGTGAATACGGTTGGGCCGCAGGCTATGGTGATCCATATAGTAAGGGAGATTCTAGTATGCTTCCTGATTGTGATGATTTTTGTTTTAGGACATATGCTCCCCACGGTAAGGCAAAGAGTTCAATAGGCGCCCCATTATTTTTACAATGGTTCTTTGAAAAACACCCGAATTTGTTGCCAATAATGCAAATACTACAAAAAATACTGTTAAATTAGAGAGCAATCTCTTTCTTTTCTTTCTATTTTTGAATATCAAGCTTAATTATTTTACATTGTTTTTTTTATTTTTTGACAATTTTTACCAAAAATAATATAAACTAGAGATAACAAGAATATTTATTGTCATGATTTAGCATGACAATATATGATGGGGTTGTAAAAAAATGAATAAAGAAACAAAAAAACTCCTTAAACTTGTTGGCAATAGAAAAACAAAAAAAGTAGTTTCTAAAAGTAGAGATTACAATCAATATAAAACAAATGAATCAGCTTCAGAATATAACTAGTTTGATTATCATAAATTAGAATATAACGTCTCTAGATTATTTTGATTAAAAAATAATCTTATTACCCTCTTTTTCATTAACACTATTTATGAAACTTATCTCATGGAATGTAAACGGGATACGTGCAGCAGATAGAAAAGGTTTGTTTGATTTTTTTAAAAAAGAAAAACCTGATGTATTATGCCTTCAAGAAATTAAGGCAATGCCTGATCAGTTTCCTCCGCATCTTAAAAATACACCTGGTTATCATGTTTTTATTAATTCGGCGGAAAGAAAAGGATACAGTGGTGTAGCAACCTATATAAAACAAAAACCAAAAACTGTAAAAAAAGGATTTGGAATAGAAAAATTTGACAGGGAGGGTAGAACAAATATAACCGAATTTGAAGAGTTCACTCTTTTCAATATTTATTATCCAAACGGTAAGAAAAATCAAGAGAGACTTGAATACAAACTAGATTTTTACGATACTTTTCTTTCATATGCTGACAATCTAAAAGCAGAAGGAAAAAACATAGTTGTATGCGGAGATTTTAACACCGCCCACAAAGAAATAGATCTTGCAAGACCAAAAGAAAACGAAAAGATATCAGGTTTTTTGCCAATAGAAAGAGCATGGATAGATACTTTTATAGATCACGGTTATATAGATACATTTCGCTATTTCAATAAAGAACCGGAGCAATACACCTGGTGGAGTATGAGAACAAAAGCTCGAGAGAGAAACGTTGGATGGAGACTTGATTATTTTTTTGTAAATAAAGAATTTATAAAAAAAGTAAAAAAATCATTTATAATGCAAGATGTTTACGGTTCAGATCACTGTCCTGTGGGAATAGAAATTGAGGTATAAAATGAAGGAATCACTAGATTTTATATACAAACAACAAAAAGAGTTATCAACAATAGGTGGAATCGGAGCACTTCTTGGATGGGATCAGATGACCTATATGCCTGAAAAAGGAATAGTTGAACGATCAGAGCAAACAGCTTTTGTATCCAAATTGGGTCATGAAAAGATAATATCAGATAAATTTTGGAATCATATAGAAAAGTTGTCAAAGGAAGATAATTTAAATTCTTTATCTGAAAAAGATAAAAATGTTGTAAAAAGACTAAAAAAAGATGTTGAAAAATCAAGAAAAATACCATCTGATTTTGTTGAAAAATTTTCAAAAGCTACTACTCTTGCTTATCAGGCTTGGGAAAAAGCAAGGCGAAAAAATGATTTTAAGATTTTTTCACCACATTTAGAAAAAATAGTGAATCTAGAAAAAAAATATTCGACTTATATTGATCTTCCTGGTTCAAGGTATAATAGTCTATTGGATGACTATGAAGAGGGTATGACTGTTGATGTTCTTAAAAAAGAATTTGTTTTTTTGAAAAAAAATTTAACCAGTTTACTTGAAAAAATAAAAAATAGTGATTTTTATCATAATCAGAAAAGTTTTGATAAAAAAGTAGATGCTCAAAAGCAAGAAGAGCTTTGTAATATAATAATTAAAAAAATTGGTTTACCAAAGGATAGATCGCGTCTTGATGAATCAACCCATCCTTTTACAACATCTATGGGAAATGATGATGTAAGAATTACAACTAGTTATAAGAGAAAGAGCGCTCTTTTTTCACTTTTTTCAACTATTCATGAGGCAGGTCATGCATTATACGAATTAGGTATGCCTCGAGGTGAATATAAAAATACAGCAATTTCTGATGCACCGTCTCTTGGTCTTCATGAATCACAATCACGTTTTTGGGAAAATATGATCGCAAGAAACAGATCTTTTTGGAATTATTTTTTTCCTATTTTTAAAGAAAAAATTCCGGATCTATTAAAAGATATTAACCTAGATGAATGGTATAGAATGATAAATATAGTTAAACCTTCTTTTATACGTGTGGAGGCAGATGAGCTTACTTATTGTCTTCATGTTATTCTTCGTTTTGAATTAGAAGTTGATCTTATGCAGGATAAGATAGAGGTTAAGGATCTGCCAAATCTTTGGAATGAAAAAATGGATGAAATGTTAGGTGTTAGACCTAAAAATGATGTTGAAGGTGTCCTTCAGGACATGCATTGGAGTGGTGGAAATTTTGGGTATTTTCCAACTTATGCAATTGGAACAATTTATGCATCTCAAATCTATAAAAAACTTTCCGAAAAACAAAATATATTTGAAGAAGTTGAAAAAGGAGAGTTTAAAAATATTGTTTCTTGGTTAAATAAAAACATACATGAGTATGGTAGGCTTATGACTGCTGATGAAATAATTAAAAAATGTTGTGGAGAAGGGCTTAATTCAGAGGTTTTTGTAGGTTATTTAAAAGAAAAATACTCGGATCTTTATTGAAATAGTTTTTTAATAACGGGAAATAAGTGTTTTTCTATAATTTGGGATCTTTCACATAGTTTTTGTATAATATTTTCAAAGGGAGAAGTGATAGATTTACTTTTTGAAATAACCTTGGGTTTAGATTTAACCTTTGGCATGGAGACCGTTAATGGTTCAGACCAATCACTTTCTTTTCCATCAGAAAAATCACCATCACCGTTTGGATCGTCAACAGATTTAACTCTTAATTGATAAGAATCCTCATCACTCCAACTATGAGAAACGCTTACTTCGCCTCCAGAATTATATGGTCCAAGCCAGCCACTATCTGTTCCATCATCAAAATCCCAAAGATAATATAATAAATCTTCTTCTGAATCAGTTGTGGAACTGTGATAAGTATAAGTATGACCTGTTTTGCCCTTATTTTTTCCAATTGGTCTGAGTGGTTTATCAGGTTTGATATTCTCTTCTATATCAACTAATACTGTATCTGAGGTGACATAACCAAGGCCATCAGTTAAGGTTAGTTCAACAGTGTAAGTTCCTGTTTCTTCAAAAGTATGTACCGGGTTTTGATTACCTGAAGTAGAACCATCATCAAAGTCCCAATGCCAGCTATATTCAGCTGCTCCGTCTAAAACACTACCACTAAACCTAATACCAATACCCTTCCGAAGTTTCCCCTCATCAATAACCCCGGCAGTAACTACTGGTTTATCATAATTATCCCATAAATCAAACCAGGCGCATGCATCGTTTTCTGGGCTTAAAAAATCTTCAATATCATCGGTATTGTCTGGTGGAAAATCACCACGTGTCTTGTAATAACCGTCTTCATTTAAAAAATAGTCAGAATAATCGTTATGATCAGAGCTATATGGTTCAAGTGTGTCTGTTGCTAGGTTATAAATTCCATGATATATAGCACCTCTTTTGTAGCTTGTGTCATCATTTCGACCATCACAATCAGGATGATCACAACCACTTATATCAGCAAGATCATCCCATAATCCTTCTATTCCTTCATCGTGATCCATCAATTTCAGTCTAATATTTACAAGATAACTTTCAACTGCAAAACCTACTTCATGGTCAGGTGTCCATGTATAAGTCTGTCTCCAATCACAATTGTTTTTTCTGTTGGATTCAGTTTTTGATAAGACAAGTTCATCATTTGAGTAAGCTTCAACTTTATAATACCATTCAGGAGGTGTTTCATCTTCACCTAATGGGACATCAAAATCTATATCATCCATATCAAGATTGCTTAGCTTATGTACTAATAAAGTTACATAAGAGCCTTCACTAGAAATAGTAACCGCTAATGGATCAGACCAGAAACTTTCAATACCCGATTCATCACGAGCCTTAACTTTCACATTGTAAACACCTTGTTTATACCACTTATGGGATTGTGAAACCTCTGCACCTGAATCATAGGGCCCAATCCATTCAGTTTCCTCTCCATCACCCCAGTCAAATTTGTAATATACTACATCACCTTCGTTATCAATTGTTTGGGTGCTATAAGAATATGATTCTCCCAATTCTCCATCTGTTTCTCCTGAAGGTTTATCAGGGATTTCCGGCGGAGAATTTTCTGGATTAAAATTTGTATAAATCAGAGGCATAGTAAGTGTTGCAGTTACACCACTCCAATCCTGAATTTTTTCTTCAATATCAACAAGATAACCAACTTCATTTGAGTACCATAGTTTTGAATATCCGCCATATTCAGGACCGGTATTACCTCGGATTAATAAAGAATTAAAGCTATTGTG